>Ga0163161_10000843_pt1 | contig 23929 bp, 18 predicted proteins | sample S45metaG_FD_129847 | JGI IMG/M metagenome (GOLD analysis project Ga0163161, IMG submission 129847) | Switchgrass rhizosphere microbial communities from Kellogg Biological Station, Michigan, USA - S4-5 metaG | ecosystem: Host-associated > Plants > Roots > Rhizosphere > Soil | place: USA... | reverse complement strand
GTGATTTTAATCCCATTGGCTTCCATTGCAGCAGCAGGATCAAAACGGGTTTCAAATTGGATGGCTCCAGACTGTTTTTGTTGCGCATTGGCCTGTAAACTACAGGATAAAAGGCCCACAACGGCGATCATTAAAGCTTTCATCAGAGAAATTTTAAGTCAAAATATAATTTAATATTCAAGCCAGCCATTGGCCAATACATCTGCCAGATGCATGGTTTTCAATGGGATGTTATTTTTGTCAATATAGCCCTGCAAGTGCATCAGACAGGAAAGATCTGTAGAAATGATATAATCTACTTCCTGTTCCAACGCATTGTTCACCTTTTGCTCTGCCATAGCTGATGAAATGGCATCAAATTTAACCGCAAAAGTTCCGCCAAATCCACAGCACATATCTGTATCCTTCATCTCTACCATTTCCAGTCCGTGAACTTTAGACAACAATAAACGTGGTTCTTCTTTGATCTTACATTCCCTGAGCCCACTACAGGAATCATGGTATACCGCTCTTCCATCCAGCTCCGCCCCAAAATAATCCTTCTTTGCGATGTTGACCAAAAAGTCTGAAAGCTCAAAGATATTGGTCTGCATCGCCCTGCATTTATTATGCACAATGGTATTCGTAAACAAATCATTGTAGCCGTTTTTCACCATTCCCACACATGAAGCCGATGGTGCCACAATATATTTATTGTCAGAAAAATCATTCAAAAATTTAGTACCTGTCTCTTTGGCTTCTTCCCAGTATCCGGCATTATAAGCCGGTTGTCCACAGCAGGTCTGCCTGGAATTGTAATTCACCTCACACCCTGCCTTTTCCAATACTTTAATGGTATTAAAAGCGGTTTCAGGATACAGCTGATCTACAAAACATGGAATAAATAACTCTATCTTCATCTATAAATTCTTTTTCTCTAATCCAGCACCGGTTTTGCGGAAATCTTTCTCTCTGCAGCTTTCAAAGCCAACAGCAACACCAACCCCATGATAAAGAAGGTGGTTAATGCAATCGCTGAATTCCGCATATTACCGGTTAATTCTTCTATATATGCAAAGCTAGCCAATCCGGCTACAATTGCAAGTTTTTCCGTAACATCATAAAAGCTGAAGAAAGAGGCTGTATCAGCTGTATTTGAAGGTATATATTTGGAATATGTTGACCGGGAAAGAGATTGTATACCACCCATTATCAGTCCAACCACTGCTGCTAAAACATAGAATTGAATCGCTGTAGTGATATAGTAAGCAGCAATACACATGCCCACCCAAATCACCACAACACTAATCAGCACGCTCACATTACCATAGATTTTAGATAGATACGACATCATGTTGGCGCCCGCTATAGCAACAAGCTGTATGATTAAGATCACCAAGATTAAACTGGACGTAGGCAAATGCAGGATCTTTTCCCCAAAGCTTGCAGCCACCAGCATAATAGTTTGAACGCCCATAGAATAAAAGAAGAAAGCCAGTAAAAAACGCTTCATTAAACTCATCGTTTTGACCTGATGCCAAACCTTTTGCAGTTCTTTGAAGCCCCCTGAAACCTTTTTCTGCTCTTCTACACTGAAATTTGGACTGCCTTTTGGCAACACTTTAAAAGGGATCTGAGCAAAGCCGATCCACCACAGGCCTACCAGTAAAAAGGACAACCTTGGAGGGAAACTGAGGTCTGTGATCCCGAAGAGTTCCGGCTTTAAAACAAATACAAAACAGATGAGCTGCAGGATCACACTCCCTACATAGCCATAACTAAAACCTTTTGCACTCACAGCATCCTGCTGATCAGCAGTGGCTATTTCAGGCAGATAAGAATTGTAAAACACAAAACCGCCTGCATAGCCTATAGCCGCTAAAGCAAAACAGATCACCCCCAGTTCCAGGGTCTCCAGCTTGAAGAAGAATAATGCACAACAGGACAAAGCACCCAGCCAGGTAAACAGCTTCATGTATATTTTTTTATTACCCCTATAATCTGCCATAGAAGTTAATAATGGAGAAGTCAACGCGATGATGAGGTAGGCTACTGCAAGTGCGTAATTGGACAGCGCAGTATTCACAAAGCGCATCCCAAAGAAGGTCACCTTATCTCCGTGTTCTGGTGTTGTTGTAATAATAGTGTAGTAAGCGGGAAATATTGTCGAGGTAATGACGAGATTGTACGCTGAATTTGCCCAGTCGAAAAATGCCCACGACCGGATGACTTTTTTATTATTCTTCTGTTCCATGTTTGTCTAGGGACTAAAAGTATAAAAAAAGTTTTAAGCACTTCGTAAAAAAATAATGTGCTCTTCGGAGACTACGCCTTCTGCACGCCACTGTTCGACTGCAGCGAAGCTCAATGTCTCCAGACCCCGAAGAGCACATTATTTTTTTACGCCCAGTTAAACCCCTACTTTACTTGTTGTATCGAGCTGCTTCCCGATTTATCCTCCTTAACATTCTTAGGATTTCCTTTATAAAAAATCGACGTCGCACCAGAAGTTGCAACCTTCAAATCATTCAGCACATTAATATTCGCCTTTCCTACACCCTTAATGTTCAAATCGTATATCCCAACCACAAAATCAAAAGCATCCAGTTCCACAGCACCCTTAGCCTTAAACAAATGCGTTCCGGCCTGTCCGGTCAAATGGATCTTGGTCGCTCCTTCAACCTCTGTCGTTACCTTACCCGCGTTGAGATTTAAGTTCAGTTCCGTACTGCCATTTAAAGTCAGCTTCAGATCTTCAACATTCAACCGTCCGGCACTCACCACCTTGCTTGGAGATTCTGCCTTCAAAGATTTCAACTGCGCAATACCCGCATGAACAACAATAGAATCCTTTCCACAATAGGCAGCCGTATCCAGTTTCAGTTTCAATGTCCCCCCACTCACCTTGGTCTCTACCAGATTTACCACATTAGAATCAGCAGAAACCTTTACCTGGAACGTACTGTCCTGGTGTAGGACCAGTTTAATCGGACCAGCAATTTCTATTTCATTAAACTCCTTTAGGGTCTGACCCCGCGATGTCCGGACACCTGAATCTTCAACACATTTGGTTTTACAAGCCGACCATAGAATAGGCAGCACAAGGATAAGAAAGGTTAATTTTTTCATCAGAATATAATTTTATTTTAATGATGATGAAGCTATCATGTGCCACCAAATTCTATTCATATCGGTTTGTGTATTGCTGCACATGATGGTTTCATCAGTATATAATTATTAATGCTTTTGTTTATTGTTCTCATTTGTATTAATGAGCTCGTAAACTCGGTTTGTTTTTTTATCGGTAATGAAGCTATCATGAGCATATTCATTGCTGTTTGTGAAAGTTTGCTCATGATGGTTTCATCAGAATGTCATTTAATTTTTAAAGGTCACGAAGCTATCATGATACATCTTAGTATCAACTTAGTATCAACGCAATTTATAAATAATAGTTTTTTCCATCTGTTTTTATTTTGCCTGCATCAAGCAATTCCCGTATCTGGTTCAACTTCTCCGTTTCACTTCCTGTTTTCACTCCCCCAACAAGATCATCCAAACTCTGAGGCCCCGTTTGTAGCAAAGTCGCAATTTCAAACTCCAGCTTCTCTGGAAATTCCTTCGACTCCTCTGCCCGCTTTTCGGCCAGGCAAACATCGCAAACCCCGCATTTCGCAGCAGCAGGTTCGTCAAAATAAGCCAGCAACTGAACACTGCGGCATTCTGCTGTACTTGCATAAGCCAGAACAGCACTGATCTGATCGTCCTGTATCTTCTTCCGGAGTTCAATGTACTTCACATCAATATCCATATGCAACTGGTCTGCCCTTGGACACAGGAACTGTAGCTGAGGCTGATCTGTTTGTGGCAAATAAGACAAAACTTCCAGCTCATGGAGCCTTTTCAGCATGCTCACCAGGGTATTAAATGACACCCCCAGACGTTTGGTCAGGTCATACTCATTAATCTTCACATATTGATCAAATGAACCACCATAAGACCTTAATATAGATTTAATTAAAGGATCATAACCAGCGTTTTCAATCTGAAAACGGTAAAGATCCTCGTTTTGGATCAAAAACAACACCCTCGACTGTAAAAAGATATTCTCCGACAAGGTCAGGTAACCATCATGCTCCAGAAATTTAAGCGCTCCGATAGTCTTAAGCACCCCCAGGTTAAACTTCTTACAGTAATCCGCCAGATCAAAAGGAAAACTCAAACCCTCACCCATGCCATAAGCCAGCTGGTAATAACTACCCAGATAGTGGTATGTTTTTTTAATCTCCTCTACAGAAGGAAAATTATTCGAGTACTTATGTTCCAAAGCTTTCTGATCAGACTTATTGGCCAGTAATACCGCAAAAGCCCGGTGTTCATCCCGCCCGGCCCTTCCAGCTTCCTGGTAATAGGCTTCCAGGCTCTCCGGAAGATCCAGATGCACCACAAAACGAACATCCGGCTTGTCTATCCCCATCCCAAAAGCATTCGTAGCCACCATCACACGGGTCCTGTTGCCCTTCCAGTCTTCCTGCTTTCTCGACCTTTCACTCCGTTCCAGGCCTGCATGATAATAATCTGCCGAAATCTGATTTCTTTTTAAAAAGAAAGACACCTCTGCCGTTTCCCGCCTGTTTCTCACATAGACCAGACCAGAACCCTTCACATTCCTAATGATATCGACCAGTTTCTTGTATTTATCTTCCAGGTCAAAAACAACATAGCTCAGATTTTTACGTGCAAAACTTTTCACAAAAATCTGCGGATCTTTCAGTTCCAGCTTCTCCACAATATCTTTTCGTACAAACTGTGTTGCCGTAGCCGTAAGCGCGATCACCGGAACCTTCGGCAAAATTGCCCTCAATTCCTTAATCTGCAGATAAGGCGGTCTGAAATCGTAACCCCACTGGGAAATACAATGTGCTTCATCTATGGCAATCAAATTCACCTTCATATGAGAGATCCGGACCCTTACAATGTCTGAAAGAAGCCGTTCCGGAGAGAGGTATAAAAACTTAATCTTGCCATAGATACAATTGTCCAGCAAAATATCAATTTCACGCTTCCCCATACCTGCATAGATGGCCACCGCATCAATCCCTTTCGCTTTCAGATTTTCAACCTGATCCTTCATCAGTGCAATCAAGGGCGAAATCACCAGGCAAATCCCTTCCTGCAACATGGCCGGAACCTGGAAGCACAATGATTTCCCACCCCCTGTTGGCAGTAAGGCCAGGGTATCTTTATGTGCTAAAACAGCATCAATGATGTCCTCCTGCAAAGGCCGGAAGGAATCAAACCCCCAATATTGCTTTAATATGTCTGTTTTATTCATAATAAGATAAACCAAAACTATAAAAACGAACTGATATTATTAAATTGCGGCCTCAAAACGCAATACCTCCATCATATGAAAAGATATTTACTGGTCGTTGTTTTATCCGCCCTCATCAGTCCAGCTTTCTCACAAGATAAGAAAGAAAGCCCTAAATGGGATGTTGAAAAATACAAAGGCACCACTAAAACCTTCAGCATCAGCACAGATGAAGGCACCTGGATGAACCTTGACGTCAGTCCGGACGGAAAAGATATTGTTTTTGACCTCCTTGGAGATATTTATATCATGCCCGTTAACGGGGGAACAGCCCAGCTGCTGAGCGGCGGCATCGCCTGGGATGTACAGCCCCGGTTCAGTCCAAATGGAAAATACATCTCTTATACCAGCGACAAAAGCGGCGGCGACAACATTTGGATCATGAACCGCGATGGCTCGAATAAAAAACAGATCACCAAAGAAAGTTTCCGTTTGCTGAACAATGCCACCTGGATGCCAAACAGCCAATATGTCGTTGCCCGGAAGCACTTCACAGGAACCAGGTCACTTGGTGCCGGAGAAATGTGGATGTACAGCATTTATGGCGGTGATGGTGTACAGCTCACCAAAAGAAAAAATGACCAGCAGGATGCCGGAGAACCCAATATTTCACCAAACGGGCGTTTCCTCTACTTTAGTGAAGACATGAGCCCCGGCCCTGATTTCGAATACAGCAAAGATCCTAACGGGATGATTTATGCCATAAGAAGACTGGACATGACCACAGGCAAACTCAGCAACCTGATTGCTGAACAAGGGGGCGCGGCCAGACCGCAAATCTCTCCGGATGCCAAATTCATGGCTTATGTAAAACGGGTACGCCTCAAATCTGCACTCTACATACAAAATCTCAAAACCGGAGAAGAATGGCCGGTATTTGAAGATCTTTCTCATGACCAGCAGGAAACCTGGGCCATCTTTGGTGTCTATCCCAATTTTGCCTGGACGCCCGATGCCAAAAGCCTGATCTTCTATGCAAAAGGAAAGATCAAAAAAGTAGATCTGGGCAGCCTTCAGGTTACTGAAATCCCGTTTCAGGTCAATAGCGAACAAACCGTTCAGGAAGCCCTTCATTTCCCTCAACAAGTATACAGCAGTGAATTTACAGCCAAAATGATCCGTCAGCTTAAAACTTCTCCCGGCGGCATATGGGTTGTTTTCAATGCGGCAGGTTTTCTCTATAAAAAAGAACTTCCAGAGGGGAAACCGGAAAGATTGACCAATGGACTGGATTTTGAATTTGAGCCTTCTTTTAGCCCTGACGGGAAATATGTAATCTTTACCACCTGGAGCGATGAATTCAAGGGCGCAGTAAAACGCGCAGACTTCAGATCGGGTAAAACCATTACCCTAACGGATGAAAAGGGTTTCTATTACTCCCCTTCTTATTCCTCAAAAGGCGATAAGATCGTATACAGAAAAGGAAGTGGTAATGATGTTCTGGGCTATTCCTACGGCAAAAACCCAGGTATCTACGTCATCTCCTCCAACGGCGGAAATAAAACCCAGATCCTGGACAACGGCATTAAACCACAGTTCAATGCAGACGACAGCCGGATCTATTTCCAGGGCAACAGCAATGGTAAAAAAGCCTATAAAAGTGTAGACATCAACGGCGGAAATGAAAGAACACATTACACCTCCACTTATGCCACACAATTTGCACCAAGCCCCGACGGAAAATGGATGGCCTTTACCGAATTGTTCAACGTGTACATTACGCCTATGGTTACCGTAGGCTCAGAACTTGACCTTTCAGCGGGCAACAAGTCCATTCCGCTCAGCAAAATCACTAAAGACGGCGGTACCTATATCCACTGGAGCAACGACAGCAAAAAGCTTTGCTGGACACTCGGAGAGAATTATTACAGCAAAGACATCAATACCATTTTCAGTTTTGCAGACAGTACAGCACAAAACCCATCAGCCACAGCAGATCTGAATGACAGCCCTGCAGATGAAACCCCGATCAACCTGGTACTAAAAACCGATGTTCCCACAGGACTCATGGCCTTAAAAGGCGCCCGGATCATCACCATGAATGGCGATGAAGTGATAGAAGAAGGTACGATTCTGATCGAAAACAACAAAATCATCAATATTGGAAAAGCTGCAGAAATCTCTATTCCGGCAAATGCCCAGGTAATCGATGTAACCGGAAAAACGATCATGCCCGGCATCGTAGATGTACATGCACACCTGCACACCAGCCCTGACGGCATCAGCCCTCAGCAGGACTGGTCTTACCTGGCCAACCTGGCTTTTGGCGTAACCACCTCTCACGATCCGTCCAGCAATACAGAAATGGTCTTCAGCCAAAGCGAGATGCTCAAAGCAGGCCGGATGGTTGGTCCCCGCCTGTATTCTACCGGATCTATCCTATATGGGGCAGACGGAGACTTCAAAGTTGTGATCAACAGCCTGGAAGACGCCCTGTCCAATTTAAGAAGACTTAAAGCCGTAGGTGCATTTTCTGTAAAATCTTACAACCAGCCCCGCAGAGAACAACGCCAGCAAATTATAGAAGCCGCACGGCAACTCAAAATGGAAGTGGTACCCGAAGGCGGATCTACCTTTTTCACCAATATGAACATGGTTGCCGACGGACATACCGGCATAGAACACAGCATTCCGGTGGTTCCTGTCTACAAGGACGTTAAAAGCTTCTGGAACAATACTCAGGTAGGCTATACCCCTACCTTAATTGTAAGCTATGGTGCTCAGTGGGGCGAAAACTACTGGTATGACCGCACCAACGTATGGGAAAATGAAAGACTCCTGGCTTTTACACCAAGAGCCATCATAGATGCACGCTCCAGAAGACGCACCACCTCAGAATATGGAGATTACGGCCATATCGATGTAGCCAAGGCCGTTAAACAAATTGCCGACGGCGGTACAAAGGTAAATCTGGGTGCCCATGGACAGATCCAGGGCTTAGGTGCCCACTGGGAACTTTGGATGCTGGTACAAGGCGGCATGAGCCCGTTACAGGCCATTCGCTGCGCCACCATCAATGGTGCCGGTTACCTGGGTATGAATAAAGAAATCGGTTCACTGGAAAAAGGAAAACTGGCAGATCTGGTGGTTATGGATTCCAATCCGCTCGACGACATCCGGAATTCTGAAAAGATCAAATATGTGATGGTGAACGGAAGAATCTACGACAGCATGTCAATGAATGAAATCGGAAGCCGGGATAAACTTAGAGGCAGGCTTTGGTTTGAACTCAATAAGAGCAATGGCTATACCTCACCGTCCGATGCTTCGGAAACCTGGACTTATACAGTACCGGAATGCGATTAGATCCAATCGCATTCCGATTCCTTATTTAATAAGTAAACACTTTACCACCCACCATAACTTCCTGGCTAGCCTCATCAAAAGTGGCTTTCATCCCTGTTCTTGCCGCAGCATTGGTCATAATATTGGCAATGGAGTGGTAATAACCCGCCTCAACAGGCGCATTCGTTTCCTTCCGGCTGCGAATGCATTCCATCCAGTTCCGCATATGCGCAGAAGTCAGCTTATCTCCTCCTGTATTGGCCGAAGCCGCAACCTTTTCTGTATTGTCCGTCAGTTTCATTTCCGGCAGCAGGTTGGCCTTCATGTGCATAGCGCTGGCCGGCCCCTCTTTAAGACCTCCTTTAGGAGACACCATATTGGTATTCAGGTTGAGCTCGCCCCCATTTGAATAATAGATCTCCGCAGGGCTTTCATCTCCATTGTGCATCCTGGAAGAAAAAACCACCTGAAAACCGTGGTTAGGATCTCCTACCGGACCATAATCAAATACAGCAGTAGTTGTATCCCAGTTCCTTCGTCCGTCACGCCACTGATAAATGCCACCATTGGCCACCACACTTCTTGGATGCTTTAAACCCGTAAACCAATGCACCGTATCAATCTGGTGCGACATCCACTGTCCTGGCATTCCAGACGAATAAGGCCAGAACAAGCGATATTCCAGGTATTTCCGCGGATCCCATTCTTCAAAAGGACGATTGATCAGGAAACGTTTCCAGTCGGTATCCTCCTGTTTCAATTTAGCCACCAGATCTGGTCTGCGCCATCTCCCCGGCTGATTCACATTCCAGGTCAGTTCGACCATGGTAATATCTCCAAATTTACCTTCTTTAATAAACTGCGATGCCGCATTATAGTTATTTCCGCTCCGGCGCTGTGAACCGATCTGTACAATCTGTTTAGACGCTTTGATCATTTTTAAAGCCGCCCTTGCATCAGCCATCGTTTCTGCAAAAGGCTTTTCACAATACACATCGCATTTTGCGCTCACCGCTTCCATGGCATGCACAGCATGCTGAAAATCAGCGGTACTTACAATCACCGCATCTATATCCTTTAAACTGTACAATTCTTCATTGTTCCGGCAGCCCGTAATGTCATGACCAAACTTACTTTTCAGATGCTCCACACCTAAGCCTCTGCGGTAATTCCAGAGATCAGAAACCGCTACAATATCAAAATTGAGTTCCTTCTGATGGTTTAAAAAGCTGGGCAGCAGCGAATCTTTAAAGCGGTCAGAAAAACCAACCACACCTACCCGCACCCGGTCATTCGCGCCTATAATATTACCATAACTCTTAGCACTTAAACCCATCGTTCCCAAATAGGTACCCGCAGCAGCAATGGCTGATTGTTTAATGAATTTTCTTCTCGATTCTATCATGTTTAAAGAAATTTAGAGGGTTTTAATTTTGATACTTCTGAAAGATACTTTGTCGCCATGGTCCTGCAACAGGATATGACCTTTAGGTGCCATTCCGAAATTTTTCCAGTTTTTATATTTACTATCGGCCACAAGTGCCAGAAATTCTGCAGAACCACGTGTATATTCCAGAATCTTATACCCGTTTAACCAGTATTCAATTTTGTTATCCGGAAAAACACGGATCAGTCCTCTGTTCCATTCTCCAATTTTACGCTGAGCATTCGGGATTTTCTTACTGGTGATCAGATCATACAATGAACCCAGCGTACGGTTTCCGTTTTTACCCAGTTTGGCATCCGGATGTCTTTCATCATCCAGAATCTGGTACTCAGGACCTATCGCAGAGCCTTTATTTCCCTCAGTTAGGGTTACAAAATATTTAACCCCGCTGTTGGCACCTTCCGTCAGTTTAAAATCGAACTTCAGTTCAAAGGCTGCATATTCCTTTTCCGTTACAATATCGCCGCCATTGGTAGATTCTGCCCCATTCGATTTCTGAACACTCAACTCGCCATTTTCAATCAGCCAGCCTTTTTCAGGAAAAGTACTTTTATAAGCGCCTCTCCATCCTTTAGTCGTTTTACCATCCCATAGCAAAGAATAGCCTTCTGCTTTTTCCTGCGGAGAAAGATTATTTGGAATCAGGTCCACCACAAAGATATCATCCTGTTTAGAAGGCTTCAGGTTTTGAGTCTGGATCCTGATGTTCCGCCAGCGGATCTGCTTTCCTGGCGTATCATCCTTACCTATCGCATGGACCTGCAAAGCAATAAACCCGCTTGGTGTCATATCATCAACCAGGTTTGCAGCGGGAACCCCATTTAACCAGGTCCGGATAGAGTGCCCAATACATTCCACCCGATATTTATTCCAACCCCGATTTTTAAAAGCCATCTGCGCTTTAGGATTAATATCCAAAGGATACAGCCAACCTCTTCTGGCTTCATCATAAATACCCGCACTAAACCTTCTGTCTGATGGGTCTACCTCTACCTGATAACCATGAACACGCCCATTCTGGTAAGCATCATTGCTCTCACTCCGAATCTGTATTCCAGAATTCATCGAATCATCCACCAGCAACTCCAGCTCCAGGATAAAGTCTCCATAATTTTTTTCCGTAGCCAGGAAAGAATTGGGCGTACCAGATACCGTTGTTCCTATAATTTCTCCATTTTGGACCTCGTATTTTGCTTTTCCATTCAATTGCTTCCAGCCCTGCAGATCCTTTCCATTAAAAAGGTTCTGCCACTTTGCGGTTTGTGCATGTACCAGGGAATAACTTCCCATGACCATAACCGTTAGGATTAATCCTATTGATTTCTTCATTTTGTGATCGGTTTTATTATAATGATTGTAATTTATTTACGTGCAAAATCTGCAGCCTCCGCATTCAGACTCGCTGCCGTTGGCTGTGTTCCTGAACTGATCTTTACCCGGTAACGGAAGTTCACAGAGGCTCCGGGTGCCAGATGCATGCGAAGCTCTTGTTTACCCTCGCTAAAGATCTTTTGCCCTAAAGGATTGGCAGCAAACAACCCATAGTCTCTTGCATGCCAGTAGGTTGGATAGCCGGGGTTTTTGGGATGATCCATCATCGCAACAGATACCGGAACCTGGTCCTTAATACCATAGAGCAGACACCAGTTCCCCCGCGTTCCCCAGGCTGCATTCCCTGTTTGACCAGCACTGGTCAGGTAGTTCCCACTGGCGCCATTCTTTGTTGGAGAAACCTCTGTAATATTTCCCTGGCTGTCACTGAACTTTTCCGCTTTATCTGAAGGAAGTTCAAGTTCCTTCGTTACCCGGATGCCCAGTAAACCATCCTTAACATCATTAAAATGCACGGTATCCCCTTGCGCGGTTAAGGTGGTATACCGGTCAATTGTCCGGCTGTTTTCTGTGCCGCTAAACACCAGTTCCGTCTTTTCTATAAGCAGCACCGTACCGTCTTGTTTTTCCCAGTTGGCCGTATAAACAAGCCTGCCTGCAGATTTTCCTTTGTTCAGTTCCAGTATTTTGACATTCCTGATCCAGCCGTATTTACCTTTTTTTTCTGCCGGTATATTATAGGAGTTGTTCCAGAAATCAAGGCCATTTACACTTTCGTAGTTAAACCACAAGCCCACATGATGTGGATGATCTGTTCTTTCTCCATCTCTTTTATCGAGCGGAAAGCCACGGGTCACCACCGCTCCGTTTGCCGCCTGAATGGGATAAAGGACGGGCTTTTCTAAACTGGAAGGAAAAATAAAACTACTGAAATACCGGCCGCCCACTACAATATCAATTTTCTTATCTTCACGTTTATCCAAAAAATGGACTTCCTGGGTCTGGGCATACAGCTGCATACTGAAGCTGCAGCAGATAAAAAACACATACTTCTTCATATTTGGTTCGGCTTTCTTATATTTAGGTTATAATAGATCCTTTAAACTAAAGATAAGCTATTACGCTGCAAATTGTCTTCTGGCAGGTCAATTCCTCTAAAAATATTACGCAATCGATTTAGGAATCCAACTCTTGATGTGAACATGGGTGAAACCGGAAACGGCTCTATATTCGCTTTGTATGACTGCGCCATGAGTGCGCAGTGAGTGCGCCATGAGTGCGCCTTTTTACAGAATAAACGCGCACTTATGGCGTACCCATGCTGAAAACATTGCACACTCTTATAAGACATGATATGAACCCTGCCTGGTTTAAACGGGTTATTTATATGGTACTTTTTAAAACAAGCACCATTCCAAGATTGTTATTTAAGAAAGACTAAGAAATTATGTTAAAGCCAATACATTTATTTATACCCTGCATGGGCCTGTTTATGCTGTCTTGTACACAAAGCAATACTTCTTCTTCAGTAAGCACAGATAAAACTGCCGTAGACAGTGCAAAAGTAGCCGATACCACTAAGATAATCAATGTGCTCTACAAATGTGCAGACAATAAAGAGATTCGCGTTTCCTATGACAACACAGACGAGAAGAACCCATTTGCACTGGTTCAGACCGATATAAAAAAGCCGAATATCATTAAAATGAAACTTGTCATTTCAGCATCAGGCGCTAAATATTCTGATGGCAAACTTGTTTGGTGGAACAAAGGAAAAACAGGTTTTCTAACGGAGGCTACTGGCAAAGAAAAAATACTGGTCAATGACTGTAATGAATACCATGAAATGAACTAGCAGAGCTGGATTAAACCACAATCCTGAAAGTCAGGTTCACCCTAGCCCGCATTGGCCGTATGGATTTAGCAATCCGATGTTCCCATTTCGCCTGGAGGTCGCCTTTCATCACCAGCAGGGAACCGTTCTCCAGCTTTACAGAATATTTTAAACGATGGTCGGCTTTATGCCGGATGTCAAAAGCACGCACCTGCCCAAAACTCACCGAGGCAATGGTTGGATGCGTTCCAAGAGCCTTTTCATTATCACTGTGCCAGGCTACTGAATCATTGCCATCCCGGTAATAATTAAGCAATACACTATTAAACCTTACACCTGTGATCTCCTCTACCTTATGCCTGATCATCAACAAATCTCTGGTCCAGGGCATTGGAACTGCCCTTCCGGGAGAAGTATAATCATAAGTATCCGGATCAGCATACCAAACGGATAACCTGGGCGTGATGACTTGTTTATCGTACATGGTGACTACTTTCTGTTTCCACGGACATTCTGTAATAAAGCTGCTCATCAGCCTTTCGCTTTCCGCAAGGTTGAAAAGTGCCGGCCGGTAATCCAGCAAATCTTTGGGCAAGCCGGGGCTTTGGCCTGCTTCAGCAAAAAAACTAAGTTGCTCCATCTCCATCAGAATGATTTTGTGTTTAAAATTTCAGTTTATTTTTACGACTCTCAAAAATACTAATATTTTTAGTAAATTGAAAATAAATTGTATCCCGTTCTCATTTAAAGCAGTTATATCCAAATATTTAAATACTGCAATACATACCAGCCGCTATAGAAATCAGACCAATTGAAAAAAAAATAAAAAAAAATTTGCAGGGATCATAAAAATCACTACCTTTGACTCGAGAGCGTTAATTTAATGGAACGGGACCAGGTCGCTAGACTTCGGTCCCGTTTCTTTTTTATACTATTTTACACCTCTTTTTTACGGCGCAGCAATTTGCCTGTAGGTTAAGTGCTCTTTCAACCAAAAATTTATTGGCCCAATTCTTGTAATGAATTAAAAAGAATTAGCAAAAGATGGATAAGGATTTCATAGCCTCCATTTTCTGTGAAACGCTTTTTCTCGGCTTGTTTCACCCTAACAGCAAGCAGTCGATTGCAACGATTTTTTCTACCTGAATCGTATATTTAAGAAGACAAATCATTCGTCTTTTTGGTCAGCCAGATAAGTTCATAAAGGTTAAAAACACTGAATAAAATGAACAAAACTTAACCACCTCTTTTTAACTACTGATTAACAATCAAATACAATTTAACTCTCGCTGTCACTGAGAGTCGAGAATCGGTATCTATCTCCCTGAATACAGCCCCAAACTGAATGTAATGAACGAAAATCGTTGAAGTTTCTGTGATAAGTTTGAAAAGCTGTAAAGAACGTAAAATTTTATCTAAAAAATTATATGGACTTGCATAGCAGGAAACTAATTTATCGCTCAGCGTGCACAAAATAAAGGCTCCATATACTCTCTTAATTCCGGCACTGGTAACAGTGTTTCTAATGGCTATAGGAGTGGGGAGTGTGAATGGGCAGACAAGAACATATCTAAATGGGACTAAGACGGGGAATTATTTTGGTGGAGGGGCTGCAATTTCATTAGGCCCAGGTAGTGCATCTTTGAGCATTCCACCAATGACAGCTCATACAACAACTAATTTTTTAGGGGCAGGAACAGCGTTCAGATATTTCTATGGAGATAATAGTATTCTAACAGGTGCTACAACTGTACCTGTTAAACTCAGAGCAAGTCAGGACCTTGGTCTGCTGGGCTTACTCGGTGCAGGATCCGATGTGTATGTTGAATTTAGAAACACCAGTAACACCCCTATTCCGGCTGGTACCACTACTTATTTCAAGATTAAAGAAAAACCAACGTTAAGTGGTATATCAGTAGCTGTAGGCGGATTATTAGGTCTGGTTGAACTGCAGAGTATAAATGGCAGAGGTTATACATCAGCGGGAGACTACATACTAAATACGGCGAACACTGCCGGAGGCGCATCCTATAACGGAAATGAATCCGTAGGTAATGTTGCAGGAACCACCGCGGGAACCACGACCAAAATGCTCATCGATAAAAATGGAGACTGGTATGCCGCTGTTACGCCAGATGCGGCCTACAATGCAGCAAGACTGGAAGTGGCCTTACCGTCTGATCTTCGGGTTGCAGATATTGCACGTGCTTTAGAAGCCAATGTATATAGTGCATTTACGCTATCATCGGGCGGTACTTGTAATACAAGTCCAATATTTACAAGTCCGGGAGAAGCAACAGGTATCAATCTTAATACAGGAATCATTGGCGGGTTAGACCTTAGCCAACTGGTTGCAAATCCTCAATATGCAATTAACGGCGTCGCAGGGCAGTATTCCTCTTTCTCATCTGGCGTTGCTAGTGTTGGTGTAGCGAGTACAGTATCTCAAACCTTCTATTATGATCATACCGCTACGGCAAATGATGGAATTCATGTGAATCTCGGATTGTCTAACAGTTTGATCGGCTTGTCGCTACTGCAACTTAACGGCATCGTATTTTATGCCTACTCCGGAAGTTCAGAGATTCCGGTTTATACCAAGGGGCTTGGGGATCTTGCATCACTTCTGGGGCTTGACCTGCTCAATCTGGTCAATATAGGAAGCAGTCAGAAAAATCTTGATTTTAGTTTCAATTTAAATGTACCATTTGACAGATTCAAAATAGAGTTTCAAAAAGGCGTACTTGGAGTTGGTGTAATTGGCGACGCATTAAGAATTTATGATGTCAGCATAGCTCCCGCTTTACCCACAATCACTGTTCAACCTACATCTGTTAATTCTACAAATATTTGTGAGGGAAATACTGCGAGTTTTTCTCTTGCAGCAACAGTCCCAACAGGCTCAACTGGACCAACTTATAGTTGGCAGTACTATGATGGAACAAGCTGGAACACCATTTCTGGCGCCAATAGTGCCTCCTATACGACCGGTGCTACTACTGCGTCTATGAACAATTGGCTATACCGGGTTTTAGTAACAGGAGGAAATCCAGGTTGCCCGCAAACTGTTATCTCTAATGAGGCTAAGCTCACCATCAATCCAAGAGCTACAGCCGCCAATATTACTGTTGCTAATGCTACTATTTGTGAGGGCTCAGCGGCAACGCTGTCACCAACATCTACGTTAACTGCTCCGGTTACATTTAAATGGTATCTGGATGCAAATAAAGCTACTCCTATTACTACCGGAGGCAGCTATACTGTAGATGCCAGTGGCAATTTAACGATTAGCGGGCTTACAGCCATAAACAGCCCTTACAATTATTATGTGAGTGTAAGCAACTCTGCAAATTGTGAAAATGCTGCAGGTACATTAAACGCTGTAAGTGTAACGGTCAATACACAACCTGTATTGGCAACTATACCTCCGCAGTCTCTATGCAATGGCCAATCACTAGACTTAACTACACTAAACCCAGCAGATACAAAGGGAACAACAACGGGTACATATGTTTGGTCTTTAACCCAGGGAGGAACAGCTTTAAGCAGTACGACCATAACACCTTCTTTAGGACTTCCTAAGACCTATTATGTAAGATATACTAACGCCACTTGTTATTCCGATCAAAGTGTTGTGGTTACGGTATATGCACCCCCAACAATAGCTGCCGCAGGAACGAATCAAAACCTATGTAACTCCACAACTACAGACCTTGAAGGCAATGCGCCCGTTGTTGGTACCGGAGCCTGGAGCTTGGTTAGCGGACCAAATACACCCACATTTACAACACCATCCCTCTATAACAGCAGTGTGACCGGATTGGCACCAGGAGTTTATGTATTTAGATGGACGATTAGCAGCGGTCCTTGCACTAAAAGTTCATCAGATGTAACAGTAACTGTATTTGCACCTCCAACAACCGCCAATGCAGGCTCTAGCCAGAGTTTATGTGGTGTTACAAGTACAAACCTTTCTGGAAATCTTCCCACCACCGGAAGTGGCCAATGGACTTTCAAAAGCGGCCCAACAGTTCCCAGCATTACATCTCCCCTATCGAATACCACGCAGGTTAAAGGACTAGTTACCGGTACCTATGTATTTAGCTGGATTATACAGAATAGTGTCTGTCCAATGAGCACCTCTGACGTTACTGTAACTGTAAATCCACTACCCTCAATTACCCTACAACCCCTTGTGCCTATTTGCGCAAATAGAACTGGGTTTAAAATAAACTATACCAATCCAATAAATTCACCAACCTCGTACACCATACAATGGGATCCAGCCGCTACAACTGCAGGCTGGGTCGGAGTGACCAGCACACCTTTAACTGGAGGGGTCATCTCCATAACAATGCCCAACAATGTACCAGCCAGCACTTATCATGGAACCTTAACCATTAATAATGGAACCTGCAGCAACGATATACCAATAAACATAGATATATACGCAACTCCACATCAGCCAAATATTTCAATAGCTAATTAATATAAACTCTTAAATACAAACGACATGAAAACTAAAATGACAATGCTCAAATCAACATTTCTAGCGCTATTTATGCTACTTGCGGCAAACTCTTTCGCTCAAACGTATCAGGTGTATGCTTGTAAAGGAACAGCCGTTACACTTACAGGACCAACCCCAGGTGCAGGCGAGACACTCCGATGGACAGAAACTGTAGGCGGTTCCAATAATATTCAGGCAGGTACAACAGGAGCAACATTTACAACGCCAACCACTTTAACTCCGGGTGAACATGTTTTTAACGTACAGGTGATTTCCGGAGATCCCGCAACTACAGGATGTTCCAGTGATGTTTCTGCAGATTATAAAATCTTTGTGCTTCCTGACATCACATTAACGCTTACAGATCCAACAAATCCAACATATTGTGCCTCTACGACAACTCCCAATTCTGCTTTGGTCGCTACGGTAACAGATCCATCTGGTGTCACTATTCCTGCAGAAGTAACTTATGAGTTTAGCTGGTCTGTTGACAAAGGAGGTGTGGTACCTAACTCTTCTGTTGGAACAATCGCAGATTTGGCAAAATCAAGCACATTCACAATGAACACAGCTGTTGCTGGCACTTATGCCTTTACTCCAACAGTGAAATATGTTGTTCCTTCAAACATAAACACTTCTGGTAATAAAAAGGGATGCGATGCTACTACAGCAGCTAAGTCTGTAATTGTAACTCCAAAACCTGCTACTCCAGTAATTACTTTCTAATAAAAATTATCCAGGTTTAAAATCTAACGATAATATAAATTCATGTCTAACAGAAAAAAAAGTTTTGTGTCGAGTCTGCTGTTGCTAAGCGCAACAGCAGGCCTTGCGCAATCTGCCGACCAGACGGTAACGATCCCGCAAGGATCGTCCATCCGCCTGCAGGCAAATTCTGTTAACGCAAAAAGCTATCAATGGTTCAGAAACGGCGACGTTATTGACCAGGCTACACAATCCAGCTACACTGTATTCCTTGCTGGAAAATATACGGTAGTCAGCTACAATACCGAAGGTTGCAGTTCTGACATCTCCCCACCAGTTATCGTAACTGTTGGTACCGGAACACCACTTTCCGCAGATGTGATGGTGACCAAACATTCTGAATTCCGGGCAGTAACCCTTAAAGATGCTTTTGAATACACCATACAGGTAAAGAATAATGGTGTAGATGCGGCCACGATGGTGAAGGTTCAGGATGTACTTCCTAACGAGCTGACCTTCCAGGAACTAGCTACCCCTACCCTGGGACTGGCACATTATAATACCGCTAGCCGCACTGTATTGTGGGAAATGCCTAAACTGGATAACGGACAATCGGCCGATCTGAAAATAAAAGTGATCGCCACCCAAGCGGGTGTGATCAGAAATACGGCTACAGTAAGCGCTAATGAAATAGATCCTAATCCAAATAACAATAGCTCTTCAGACAGCAAAGCGATTACAGGAATCATCATACCAAACGTGTTCACACCTAATGGTGACGGCAAGAACGACACCTTTGAAATTCCTGGACTGGAATACTATGAAGCCAACGAAATCACCATTGTAAACAGATGGGGAAGTACAGTCTATTACAAAAAAGGATACAAAAATGAATGGAACGGAAGTGACCTGAACGAAGGAACATACTTCTACCTTCTAAAGGTCAAATCTGCCAATGACAAATGGGAAGTTTATAAAGGATACATCACTTTAATCAGGGCATTCAAAAAATGATAAAAAGGATCTTCTTACTCATCACAGCAATGGTTTCCGTGCTGGGCAGCAATGCACAGCAGGATAGCCAGTTTTCACAGTATATATTTAACGGGCTACACATCAACCCTGCCTATGCAGGATACAAAGAAGATATCTACATTCAATCTATGTACCGCTCTCAATGGGAGGGTGTTAAAGGTGCACCCAAAACTTTTTCTCTTTCTGCCGATGGTGCGGTAAACGACGGTCGGGTCGGCCTAGGTTTGATTATACAGAACGATCAGATCGGGGCTCAAAGCGCATTGACAGCCTATGCCAATTATGCCTATAAATTACAGCTGGGCAACGATGACAACTCCAGGCTTTCCTTTGGTTTAGCTGCGGGTTTCATGCAGCTCGGCATAGATGGAAATAAACTGGATGGTGTAACTCCAGATGACGGGGCTATTCCGGTAAGTTCACAAACCACCCTGCTGCCGGATGCAAGACTGGGTGTCTACTATTCGAACGAAGATTATTTTGCAGGCTTCTCTGCAACCAATTTACTGGCACAATACGCCGTAAAACGCAACAACAATAATATCCTGGTACCTCAACCCCATTTCTATTTTACAGCCGGGGCGCAATTTCCGGTTTCAGATGACCTCAGGTTAAAACCCGTTGTTCTTCTAAAAGATGATGTCAAAGGCCCTACCTCCCTGGATTTAAATGCTTTTCTGCTCGTTAAAGAAAGAGTATGGGTAGGTGCATTTTACAGAACTTCGGTAAGCCTATACAATAAAAGCAACCTGCAAAGCGATCTTCCAAAAGAAAGTGCAATGGGATTGATCCTGGAGCTGTTCGCAACGCCCAATTTAAGAATCGGTTATTCCTACGACTATTCCCTGAATGGCTTGCGGAATTATAATTATGGCAGTCATGAGATCTCTGTAGGTTTCTACATCAGCCGCCCTAACCTGAGAAGGGACCGCGGGTTAAAATGCTACGATTTCTAAAAATAAACAGGTTTTAAGCCAATTTCTTTTGTACAAAAATATTAAGGGTCTGCTTTTTGCGTATTTTTAGATATGCAGGCCAATAACAATATCATAATAGCGGGTGGCGGATTGGCAGGGTTAACCTGTGCACTCCATTTACTAAAAGCAGGTTTCGAGGTTACCGTTATTGAAAAAAACACTTATCCGCAACATAAAGTATGCGGAGAGTACATTTCGAACGAAGTACTTCCTTATCTGCAGTGGCTTGATGCAGATCCTGGAATTCTCCAGCCTAAAGAAATTACACGATTACAAGTTTCTACAGTTAAAGGCAGGCAGATAGAATGCAATCTGCCACTTGGCGGATTTGGACTTAGCCGGGCTGCCTTCGATCATTTTCTATATTCCAAAGCTTTAAACAAGGGATGTAAAATCCTGAACGAAAAGATCCTGGACATCACCTATTCCGGTCAGACTTTTAGTCTAAAAACAAATCAGCAAACCCACCACACGCCACTGCTTATTGGTGCCTTTGGTAAAAGATCATCGCTCGACAAAAAGCTTAACCGCCATTTCATCAATCAACAATCACCATGGCTCGCTGTAAAGGCCCATTACAGAGGTGAATTTGATGACAATCTGGTAGCCCTTCATAATTTCAGGGGTGGATATTGCGGCGTATCGAAAGTCGAAACCAATCTGATTAATATTTGTTATCTTACAGCATACGATCAGTTTAAAAAATACCAGAACATGGAAGACTTTCAACAACAGGTACTTTTTAAAAACAAACACCTTAAATATCTTTTTGAACATACAGAACTGGCTTTTGAAAGTCCGCTCAGTATTGCGCAAATCAGCTTTGAAAAGAAGGAGCTGGTGAAAGACCATATTCTGATGATTGGAGACGCTGCCGGGCTTATTCATCCGCTTTGCGGTAACGGTATGGGAATGGCTATCCACAGCGCAAAAATATGTGCCGAGCTGATTGTACAGCAATATGGAATTGTTGATCAGTTGCAATTGGAAAAAAGTTACAGCATGCAGTGGAAAGCTAATTTTGGACAACGCCTGGCCTTCGGTAAAAGATTGTCTTCTCTTCTTTTAAAAGAAACGTTATCTGACATGGCCATGTCCACGCTGATCCGTTTCCCCTCCCTTCTACCTCAAATGATCAAAAGAACCCATGGACAACCTTTAACTCCCCCACCTTCTTATGATTAATACCAGCCGCAGAAGCGAGGCCGTAGAGATGATGGATGATTTTGAAATGGAGGGTGAAATCCTGAGAGATGCACTGGATAAGATTGCAAAGATCAATCAGTTACTGGGTGGGAATAAAGTGACTTTACAAGGTGTTAAAAAACTGATCAAAACTAAAAGCAAAGCACCTATCCGTGTACTGGATGTGGGCTGTGGAAATGGAGATATGCTCAGAACCCTGGCAGATTTTGCTGCAAAGCAAGGCCTGGCCATGGAGCTGCTTGGTATAGATGCGAATCCTTATACCATACAACACGCGGAAAAACTATCTGGAAACTACAAAAACATTCATTATCGCACTGCAGATATCTTTGAAGAGATGAATAAAGAGAACACTTATGACATTATATTGTGTACCCTGACCCTGCATCATTTCACAAATCAGGAGATTCTGTTTCTTTTAGGTGCTTTTTCCAAACTTAGCCGGATGGGCATTGTTATCAATGATCTGCACAGAAGTTCTGTCGCTTATTATTTGTTTAAAGCGCTCTGTTTTGTGTTCGGATTAAATGACATGTCTAGAGAAGATGGGTTGATTTCTATACTTAAGGGGTTTAAAAAAAGAGACCTGCAAACCTTTTCAAAGCAACTTTACTTCAAGCATGATCGTATTCAATGGAAGTGGGCATTTAGATATCAATGGATTATTCAGACTTATGAGCACTAAAGTAATAACGGTTAGCAAACAAATACCCGAGCATTCCAGGGAAACTGCAGAGATCCTACCCTTCCTGGATGGCTGGCTGGCAGGAAAAGAAGAGCGTTTTATCAGGAAGGTGAAAAAGATCTTTGAAAACGCTGCTGTAGACAGACGTTATTCCTTTCTCTCTCCTGAAGAGGTTTTTTCCAACAGCTCCTTTGAAGAGCGCAATACCATCTATATCAGAGAAGGAATAAGATTATCGGCCAAATGTGTTGCAGGCGCGTTAGAGAAAGCAAAATGGCAGGCCGGTGATATAGATTTCCTGATCACTGTAAGTTGCACCGGGATCATGATTCCCTCTTTAGACGCCTATCTGATCAACAAATTGCAGATGCGGCAAGATGTGGTCCGCCTTCCGGTTACAGAAATGGGTTGCGCCGCTGGCGTGTCAGGAATGATCTACGCCAAAAACTTTTTAAAAGCAAATCCTGGCAAACGCGCAGCCGTAGTGGCGGTAGAATCTCCCACAGCGACCTTTCAGCTGGAAGACTTTTCTATGGCCAATATTGTTAGTGCAGCCATATTTGGAGATGGGGTAGCCTGCCTCCTCATGTCTTCGTGCGAAGCAGATGAGGGACCGGAAATTCTGGACGAAGCGATGTATCACTTTTACCATGCTGAACAGATGATGGGCTTTGCTTTAACCAATACTGGATTGAAAATGGTCCTGGATATTGATGTTCCAAAAGTTATTGCAGAACACTTTCCTCAGATCATCCACCCCTTCCTTGCAAAGAATAATCTAAGTATTCAGGATATCGACCACCTGATCTTTCATCCCGGAGGAAAAAAAATAGTGCAAATGGTAGAATCTTTGTTTGCTGCTGAAGATAAAAATATAGAGGATACAAAAGAAGTGTTACGTTTGTACGGAAATATGTCAAGTGCCACTGTTTTATATGTTCTGGAACGCTTTATGGACAAAAAACCATCAAAAGGAGAAAAAGGATTGATGCTGAGTTTTGGTCCTGGCTTTTCTGCGCAAAGAATACTGTTACAGTGGTAAAACAAAAATTTATATGATGAACAAACAAGAAATTTTAGAAAAATTACCCTACAGTGCCCCATTTTTATTTGTTGATGATCTGCTTACCATTGATGAAAATGGTGCAACAGGAACTTATACGTTTAACAAAGACCTGGATTTTTACAAAGGCCACTTCAAGGACCATCCTGTTACCCCTGGTGTAATTCTTACTGAAACAATGGCACAGATTGGATTGGTCTGTCTGGGCATTTATCTGAGCGGTTATATTGATTCGGCCGCTTCCAGTCATGTTATGCTCACTTCTACAGCTATTGATTTTATGAAGCCTGTTTTCCCTGGGGAGAAAGTAACTGTGGTTTCTGAAAAGGTTTATTTCCGTTTCAAAAAACTGCATTGCAAAGTAGAAATGAAGAACGAAGCTGATGATTTGGTTTGTAAAGGAACTTTATCCGGTATGGTTACCACAAAATTAAATGGCTAACAGGGTTGTTGTCACCGGACTTGGCATTGTAGCTCCAAATGGCGTAGGAATTCCT
>Ga0163161_10000842_pt1 | contig 23934 bp, 22 predicted proteins | sample S45metaG_FD_129847 | JGI IMG/M metagenome (GOLD analysis project Ga0163161, IMG submission 129847) | Switchgrass rhizosphere microbial communities from Kellogg Biological Station, Michigan, USA - S4-5 metaG | ecosystem: Host-associated > Plants > Roots > Rhizosphere > Soil | place: USA... | reverse complement strand
GGTCTGAGTCTCGGGCTTCAAGACGTCTTTGAACGCACGGAAGCGATCGCGCACGTCGTTCATGCCCAACGCGCCGCCCGAGTCCACCACGTAACAGCAGGTCGCGCCGTAGCTCTCCATCAGTTTGGCCTGCTGCGCCAGGCCCTGCGGGGTCTGCATGTGGCTCATCATGAGGAATCCCACCGCCTCCATGCCCAGGTGGCGCGCGTACTCGATGTGCTGCTTGCTGATGTCGGCCTCGGTGCAATGCGTGGCCACGCGCACGATGCGTGCACCGGCGTCGTATGCTGCCTTGAGGTCGTGGATGGTGCCAATACCGGGCAACAGCAGCGTGGCAATTTTCGCGTGTGTCACCACGCTGGCAACGGCTTCAATCCATTCCAGGTCGGTGTGGGCTCCAAACCCGTAATTGAAGCTTCCGCCTTGGAGGCCGTCGCCATGGGCCACTTCGATGGAATCGACTTTGGCTTCATCGAGTGCTTGTGCGATCTGGCGGGCCTGCACCACGCTGTATTGGTGGCGGATCGCGTGGCTGCCGTCGCGCAGCGTCACGTCAGAGATGTAGATCTTCTTGGATTTCATGGGGCAATGGCCTCTTGGACCAGGTTGTGGGCCATGCAGTCAGCCGTCCGCAGCGCAGCACTGGTCATGATGTCAAGGTTTCCGGCGTATGCAGGGAGGTAATGAGCGGCACCTTCAACCTCCAGAAAGATGGAGGTCTTCAGCCCTTCGAGTCCATCACCCACGCCAGGAATGCGCAAACCTTTCACGCGGTCGAATTGCACCTTCTGCTTCAGGCGGTAGCCTGGCACGTAAGCCTGCACCGCGGCAGCCATGCGCTCAACCGAGTCGGCAATGGCGACCTCCTCGGCCATGCCACTAAGTGTGTACACCGTATCGCGCATGATCAACGGCGGCTCTGCAGGATTCAGGACAATGATGGCCTTGCCTTTGGCCGCCCCACCGACCGCCTCGATTGCCCTGGACGTAGTCTCGGTGAACTCATCGATGTTGGCGCGCGTGCCTGGACCTGCGCTCTTGCTGGAGATACTTGCCACAATCTCGCCGTAGTAGACCGTTGCAACACGGGAGACAGCTGCGACCATTGGGATGGTGGCCTGGCCGCCGCAAGTCACCATGTTGACGTTGGGCGCACCGAGATGCGCCTCGCCGTTGACGACGGGGATGCAGTAGGGGCCGATTGCTGCAGGTGTGAGGTCGATGAGACGGATGCCCGGTTTGATCCTGCGCAAGAAGGCATCGTTGTGGACGTGGGCGCCCGCACTTGTGGCGTCGAAGACGATGTCGATGTCGGCGAACACAGGCAGGCGAGAGAGGCCCTCGACGCCTTCGTGGGTCGTCGCCAACCCCATGCGCGCAGCACGGGCCAGACCATCGGAGGAAGGATCAATACCAACCATGGCACACACTTCAATGTGCTTCCCGTGGCGTTGGATCTTGATCATCAGATCAGTGCCAATATTGCCACTTCCGATGATCGCGGCCTTGAGCTTTCTATCTTTCATTTCTCTTCTCTAAATCACCGCACAAGCGACGGCATGCAAACTACATAAGACGAGCGCGACCTGATCGCCCTCAGGAAAAAATCAGCGCGTTGGATAGCGGTATGGTCCGATGCGTGAGAACGCGAAAGCGGCGACGATCATCACGCCCGCCAAGACTCCTAAAGCCGGGCCGTACGACCCGGTGGAGCTCTTAACCATGCCCACCACCGGAATCGCAGCGGCAGAAAAAAGCTGGAATGAGGCAAAGATCGCGGCATACAGACGGCCGAATGACTTCTGCCCGAAGTAGCGCGGAATAAGGTAGCCCAGAGCGTCAAACTCGGCACCGATAACCAGCCCCAGCAAAATAGCGCACAAGGGTGCTGTGCCGAAAGGGGCGCCTGCATACAGAAGGAGCAATGCGATTGATGCCGCAACGCACATGCCGACCAGCACGACCGAAGCATGCACGCGGTCCAGCAACCATCCAGTCCCGATGCGACCCACAATGAGCGCGAGGCCCAAGGCAGACTGCATGGCGGTGGCTTAGGCCAATGTCATCCCAAGATCAGCTTGAATAGCAATCTGATGAATGACCATGCTTGAACTAATCAGTCCGAGCAACAAGAATCCGACCAGGACGAGGACGAAGGAGCGGGTCTTCCGAGCCTCCGAGAACGTCAACCCACTTTCTGCTTGCGACGCCCCAGGCCTTGCCTTCGCACCACCGAGGTCAGTCGGCGCTTTTTTGAGAAGTGCAAATACCACGGGCCACACAACCACCACGGCCAAGATCCCAAGTACAAGATACGCCGAGCGCCAACCGTGCTGGGCGATGATGTAACTCGACAGTGCGGGGAGTAAAGCGGCGCCGAACCCGACGCCCGCATTTCCAAGGCCAAGGCTCAAGCCCAAGCGGCGATCGAACCAACCAGCGATTGCCTTGTTGTAGGCAATCGGCCAAACACCTACCGCACAAAACGACGCGAGCACCAAAGCAACGTAGAACAGAACAATGCTCGACGTCATCCAGTACATTGCTGCGACTGCCAAGCCGAAGCAAGGTATCGAAGTCAGAATCAGTCTGCGGGGCCCAAAGCGATCAACCGCCCACCCCTGTATCACCGAGCAGACGACCAACATCAATGTGATGAGCATCGCGCCAATCGATATCGAAGCGACGCTCCAACCGAACTCCTTATTCAGTGGCGCGACAAAGGTGCCGAACGAAAACAGGAGAATCGGGCTTGGTCCGAGCATCATGCCCACCGTCGATGCAAATGTGGTTTTCCATCCCGGGTGCACGCTGCCGTCAGCAAGGAGCACGCCCTCACCACCTGCATCTTTGATGCTCGAGGAATCCGATGTTGTCTCCATACATGTCTCTCTTTTTGATCGCCGCACAAACTTCGCACGGACTCCTTCGCAAAGCACGTGCCCATTCAAAGAGTCAGGCGGTTTTCGAGGGAAAACCCCGACCAAAGTGAGTGCTTCTCCGAGGATCTCATCCATCTAGGCTTGAAAAGCTGCCTTGGACGCCGCTTGAGGCAGGCACCTTTCCTAAAATTCGCAAAGGGAAGGGAACCCAGCCGCAAATTTTTTGCACTTCAAGGTTTTAGGATCCCTTGGCTATTGCGGTGCACTCGCGCAGATGAAGCAGTTTGCAGACAGCGGCGCCCTTGCATAGCATGAACGCCGAATCGTTGGGTTGAAGCGTTCTAATTTGCAGCGACATGCAGATGTTTGCCAAGAGAGCGTTGCCGGAAAGTCCCTGTCAGTCCGCGTGCGTGCGGCACTTCTTGCAAGAACACTTGGGCGCAGAATGCGTTGAGACTGGAGATTCAGGACGGTGCTGAACCGTTCGACCTTACGCATGGAAGGACGTCGGGGCCGACCCGTAAACGCCTTCCATAGGAAGTTCCATCTAAAAGCATGGCCCCTTCCAAATCTTGCGATTCAAAGACCGACGTTGAATTTCAATAGGTCTTGCTCTGAGTCAGATCGCTCGCTTCAGCCTTGAATTTCTTGATCAAGATTGACGTACCTTGAACAAGCAAGCTTGTGTCGAGACCCACGGCCACGAACGATGCGCCCATCTCTAAGTACCTGCGAGCCATCGCTTCCTGAGGGGTCAATATTCCCACCGCTTTGCCCACACGATGCACTCTTTGGAACGCGTCCGCAATGGCAGCTTGAACGACGGGGTGCTCTGGGTTTCCTACATGTCCAAGCGATGCGGACAGATCGGCTGGGCCGATAAAGATCCCATCCACGCCTTCAGTGGCAGCGATAGCGTCCAGGTTCTGCAGCGCTGCCACCGATTCCGCCTGAAGCAGTAGACACACCTCCTGATTGGCGCGTTTGGCATAGTCCCCGATGCGGCCCCAGCGCGATGCCCGCGCCCCAGCAATTCCGCGAATTCCACCACCACCGTCATCCTGTGGATAGCGTGCCGCGCGAACGATTGCGGCGGCCTGCTCAGCAGTGTCTACCATCGGGATCAGCAATGTCTGAACTCCAATATCAAGATACTGCTTGATCAGCATCTCACCTATGCGACCATGTCCCATCGGCAACCGCGCCACAGGGTGGGTATCGGGATAGCCTGCCAGCACTTGAAGCTGAGCAAGTATCGACTGCAAATCGTTCGGCGTGTGCTCGCCGTCGATGAGAACCCAGTCGAATCCTGCGCCGGCACAGATCTCTGTCGTATAGGCACTTCCTAAGCTCAACCAAAGACCAATCTGGGCTGACTTTCCAGAGATCTCTGCCTTGAATTGGTTCACATTTATATGCATGAATGACTCTCTACGTTAGGCGAACAGTGGGGTGCTGCAAACAAGCCTCAAGTGGCCAAGCAGAGATACTTGGTGCTCAAGTACTCGTCAACACCGGACGACCCTCCCTCGCGACCAATTCCAGACTGCTTCACCCCGCCAAAGGGCGCAACAGCGGTCGAGATGATCCCGCTGTTGATCCCCACCATTCCGTATTCCAACGCCGCGCCGACGCGAGAGACGCGGCCCACATCACGGGAATAGAAATACGCTGCGAGTCCATACTCAGTGTCATTGGCCATATGAACGGCGTCCTCTTCCGTCTTGAATCTAAAGACAGGCGCCACCGGACCGAAAACCTCCTCTTCAGCGATACGCATGGCGCGGGTTGCTTCGCCTAAGACGGTAGGCCGATAGAAGTTGCCTCCTAGCGGGTGTCGCTGGCCGCCAGTGATGAGTTCAGCACCGTTAGCCACTGCGTCAGCCACCAGTTCCTCGACCTTACTCAAGGAATGAGCATCGATCAGAGGGCCCTGACCAACGTCGGACTCAAAACCGTCCCCGATCTTCAAAGCCTCAACCGCGACCTTAAGCTTGTTCACGAAGACGTCGTACACGCTTTCCTGAACCAGAATCCGGTTGGCGCACACGCAGGTCTGCCCGGTGTTGCGGTACTTTGAGGCCATGGCACCTACAACAGCAGCATCCAGATCTGCATCCTCGAACACGATGAAAGGCGCGTTGCCACCCAACTCCAGTGAAATTTTTTTGAGTGTGGGCGCACATTGAGCAGCCAATTCGCGGCCCACTTCGGTTGAACCGGTAAAGGTCAGCTTGCGCACCGTGTTGCTGGAGGTCAGCACGCCGCCAATGACGCGAGAAGAGCCAGTGATCACGCCGAGGACACCGGCTGGAACGCCCGCACGCACAGCTAACTCCGCGAGGGCAAGAGCCGTCAAAGGTGTTTGCTGCGCGGGTTTAACGATGATCGTGCAACCAACCGCGAGCGCAGGAGCGACCTTGCGCGTAATCATGGCTGCAGGGAAGTTCCAGGGTGTGATCGCGGCGCAAACGCCGACGGGCTCCTTGGTAACAAGAATCTGCTTGTCCGCCCACGGCGATGGCACGATGCTTCCGTACGTTCGACGAGCCTCCTCCGCAAACCACTGCACGTATGAAGCCGCGTAAGCAATCTCGCCCCTTGATTCGGACAGCGGCTTGCCTTGTTCCGTCGTCATAATGACCGCCAAGTCTTCCTGGTGCGCCATCAATAGCTCGAACCAGCGATAGAGCACCTTCGCACGCGCTTCAGCCGTTTCGGCCTTCCACATCACAAATGCGCGTGAAGCAGCTTCAATGGCGCGTGCAGTTTCGTTCCCACCCATGTTTGGCACAGTAGCGATGAAGCGACCGTCAGCGGGGTTGGTTACATCGAGGGAGGTAGTGTTATCGGCACCGATCCACACACCGTCAATTAGGCAGGTTGACTTGAGAAGACCGGGGTCACGGAGCTGGTTCAGCATATCGGGGACGGCTTGAAGTATGGAGGCTGGAGTCTGAAAGGATGCGTTGCTCTAGACAAAGCGGAAGCGCAAGCTGCCAAGCGAGCCGTAGTCGGCATGGAACACATCTCCACGTTTGGCAGCCACTGGCCGCGTGAAGGAGCCAGCGAGCACCACCTGTCCCGCTTCCAGGCATTCGCCCCATGGCGCCAATTTGTTGGCCAACCATGCCACCCCGATCGCAGGGTTTCCTTGAACTCCCGCAGCCAGACCGGTTTCCTCCACCGCCCCGTTCTGGCGCAACACTGCGCCGCACCACGGCAGATCCATACTGGTTGGGGGAACTCTCCGTGCGCCAATCACAACTCCAGCATTGGCTGCGTTGTCGCTGATCGTGTCGTAAACCTTGCGCATCACCCGCGTACTTCGATCGAACTGCTCGATGCGCGAGTCGATGATTTCAATGGCTGGCGTCACATACTCAGTAGAAGAGATGACATCTTCCACAGTGATTTCCTTGCCACCATTCAGCCCTAGTCCTCGCAGCGGTGCGTTCAGGACAAAGGCCAACTCGACCTCTACGCGCGGCGCGATGAATCGCTCAAACGGAATGTCCAGCACCTCGTCGCCATGGCATTCGTAGCGCATGTTATCGAGCAACGTACCGTAGTCGGGCTCATCAATCTGGCTCGCCATCTGCATGGCGCGCGACGTAAGGCCGATCTTGTGGCCGATCACCTGACGTCCCTGCGCGCACTGCAGGCGAACCCATTCACGAGAAACTCGATAGCCGTCTTCGACGGTCATACCAGGAAAACGCTTGGAGAAATGCTCAAGTTGGACACGGGATTTCTCACTGGCATCAAGTTCTTGAGCAAGTTGAGTCAGAAGTTCAGCAGAAAACATGGTTGGAAGGAATAGTTGGAAGCATTGAGTTCAGTGTTACGCGCAGTTGATCTACACGGTCAAGAGATGGTGTTGACAAGGGCACCGATCTTCTCGATTTCGGTAACAACCACATCGCCTCGTACGCAATCGACGACGCCATCAGGTGTCCCGGTGAGGATCAGGTCACCCGGGGAAAGCGTCATGAATCCGCTGAAGTACGCAATAAGAAACGGGACGTCAAAGATCATGTCTCGCGTGCTGCCGGACTGCGTCACCTTTCCGTTGACTGTGGTCGTAAGCGCCAAGTTCATCGGATCAGGAATGTCCGCCACATCGACAAGCCAAGGACCGATCGGCGTGCAGGTGTCTCGGTTCTTTACGCGTAGGTTGGGGCGGTACCAGTTTTCCAGGTAGTCACGGATCGCGTAGTCATTGGCCACCGTGTAGCCCTGGACGTAGTGGTACGCATCAGCACGTGCAACATGACGTGCTGTCTTGCCGACAACGACTGCTAGCTCGCACTCGTAGTGCATGTGGGTAACGCCAGCAGGCCGCACCGTGAGCTGACGATGGCCGATAAGGCTGCCTTCGCCTTTTATAAAAACCAGCGGCTCCTCTGGCGCCTTGAACTCGAGCTCTCTGGCATGGTCTGCATAGTTGAGACCCAGCGCAAGAACAGTGCGGGCGCGTGATGTAGGAGTTAACGGCGCCAACCAAGTTGAAACTTCATCGATGCTGATACGCCTACCATCGGCCAGCAACAGTTGGCCGTTGTTCTCCGTGGCGCTATGGATCTGGCCTTCAAAGACGATGCGCGCGTGTTTCATACGGAGATCTCCGCAACAAGCGAATTTTTTAGCGTGGCAAATCCGGGCCCACTGATCTCAATGTCGTCACCCACTTGGGCTCGTGGTCGGTGGCCGTTTTGTGCCACGTCCAAGCCAAGCAGAAGCCAGTCGCCCGGACACAGCGTCATGAACTCCTCCACATCCGCCAGCAACTGTGACGCGGAACGTACGAGCTCCGAGAACTGCACTGTCTGGACCACTTCGCCATTGACCTTCACGGTAAGCTCGAACTCCGCCGGATCCCCAGCCGCCTCAGCGTTGCGCGTCGCATCCGAAAAACCCAGGAAGCCGTCTAGCGCGTTGTACTTGACCGGAGGACGGTAGTAGCTGTCGTGCGGAATCGAAAGATCGTTCACAAGCACGTAGCCGGCCACTGCGCCTGCATCGCCCATCACCGCGGCCACACTGGCGCCAATCTCAACTTGGGTCACTCGCGCGGGCACAGGAATCGTGTCACCTGAACTCGTCCAGGTGTTTGCGGGTTTGACGTAAAGCACGGGAGCTTTCGGTGCTGCCCTATACGGCGGCAGGCTCATCTGCGACTGCCAAGCGTCATACTCGCGGCGAAAATTCAGCAGCGTGCCATACACCGTTCCGCGTGGCCTGAAAGTCGATTCAGCGGTCATTCCATCTCCATCTAGTAGTACATAGGGCACCATCAGCTTCTATCCGTCCAGAAAAATGTTCTCCGCGCTGCGGATAAGACGCCGAACCGTGTCGAGAGGTCCAGAGCAATCCGATGCCCAAGCGCTCGGCGCGGTTTCAGATCAGGGTGCTCGGCGCCATGACGCGCTCAGTCGACCATGGCGCCTGAATCACGCGTCACTTTTCCCCACCGTGCTATTTCGGTACGGATGTAGGTCGCGAAGCGATCCGGTGTGCCACCTAGTGCTGCCGGCTCGATGCCTTCGGACTGCCACCTGGCTCTAAGTCCCGGCTGGGCGAGAGCTTTCTCAAGTGCCGCGGCGTACTTCAGCACGATGTCGCGAGGCGTGCCAGCAGGTGCCAAGAGGCATTGCCATGCCACAACATCGAAGTCCTTCGTGCCTGGAACCTTTGACTCAGCGATGGTCTCCACACCTGGCAGCGCTGGTTGGCGACGACTGGAAGTCACTCCCAGCGCCTTGAGCTTGCCGGCCTTGACGTGCGGTTGGGCCGGAGGGATGTCACTGAACATCAAACTAATTTGCCCCCCAAGGAGGTCTGCCACGGCGGGGCCGCTTCCCTTGTAGGGCACATGCACAAGGTTCGCGCCTGTCAACTTTTTGAACATCTCCGCGGCCAGATGCTGCGGCGTTCCGTTCCCTGCCGACCCGTACGTAAGCCCCTCTGGACGTGACTTCGACAAGTCGACAAGTTCACTCACGCGTTGCACTGGAAGATCACGATTGACAACAAGCACTAGAGGTACGGAGCCCACCAGCCCAATCGGTGCGAAGTCTTTCACGGGGTCATAGGGGAGCTTCTTGTACAGCGCTGGGTTGATCGCAATCGTTGTACTCGTTGCCACCAGCAATGTATCGCCATCCGGCTGTGCACGCGCAACCAAAGCTGCGCCTATACCGCTGCCCGCGCCCGGCTTGTTGTCGACTACGACGGTTCTGCCAAGAGCGCCGCCAAACTGCTGCGCGAGCGTGCGACCCAGCATATCGGTGCTACCGCCGGCTGCGAAAGGAACAATGATGGTGATGGCCTTTTCCTGCGCGACAACGGAGAAGGGAATGGCCGAGGCGACGGCCAGGGATGTGGCAGTTCTCAGCAGCTTTCGGCGGTTCATCGGACGGTCTCCTTCTGTGCGCTTATTGGAAAGTTCACGAACAGTCCATTCGCGAACTTTGCTTGCATGTCATCCCGATTCAGGAGGCAAATATCTTTCGCAGGCTTCCTGCCTTTGCATCAAACACCTGGCCCGGGCTCTGATCAATCTGAAGCGTGATTCCGACCGGAAATTCCTCAAGCGCCGATGCCAAGTAGCGGTTCGCCTGTTCCAGAAGCCGATCCCCGGTGAGTTTCTTGACAGCATCGCTGCGCCCCGCCGCCATCCTCAGGTTGATGTAGATAAATCCGTAGTCACCCAGTCCGTCTGCAACCGCAAAATGGGGTGAAGAGAGTGCAAAAACCCGCGTTCCCGCCGTCGGGTAAGGCTGCTTTCCATCTTCATCACGTATCGAGAGCAACTCATTCGCAAGCACACGGCAAAGCTCCGACATGTTTGTCTTCGACTCGACATTTGCGGTGTAGAGAACTACTACATGGGGCATGGTTTCACTCCAAAGCCATAGTCGCAGCAGTGCAACTCACTGCGAAAATTGGGATTGGCTTGCAGTGGAGAATCGAGCCCTTTCCACGAGCGGCAGCTGCCACGGCAATGTAGGTCCGGATCTCGAAGCCGCCTTGTCCAGCTTCTTCATAGGTCTCTTCGTCACCGTAGGAAAGCATCCCATCCATGTCGTTTGCACACCAGCGCGTCATGAACTCGACATCCCAGGGTTCGTTTACCTTCCCGGAGTCTGGTGTTGCAGGCCAATGAGAAATCCCGCCAGTGCCGATCAAAGCGATGCGCTCGGGCACAGAGTCGCATGCACGCCGAAGCGCTTCACCGAACGCCTTCGCGCGGTGCAGCGGCGTCAATGGTGGCCCTTGACAATTGATGTTCACGGGAATGATGTCGTAGTCATACGATGGCGTGAGGAAGTTCAGCGGAACCATAATCCCGTGATCGAACTTCCACTCTTCGGCGTAGGACACGTCTACGGTTTTCATCACTTCTTTGATCAGACGAAGTGACAGTTCGGCATTGCCGGGAACCTTATGTTTTTCAATTCCAAGCCATTTCGGATCCTCGATTGGTCCTTCATAGCTGTCGGCCATACCAACTGCATATGCCGGCATGTTGTTCATAAAGAAGTTCGCGAAGTGTTCGGCAGCAATCACAATCACGGCGTCCGGTTTGGCCGCGCGCATCTGCTCGCCCATCCGATTGAACTCTTCGAAGAACGCATCTCGTGCCGCAGGCTCTGCGAGATGAGGACGCCCCGTAATCCCGGGTGCATGGCTGCAAACCCCTGCAAAGACCAAGCTCATATCAAACTCCCGTTACTTTGTCGTTGGTAGATGTGGTCATCGCATAGATGCCGGCTCGAACTGGGCCGTATTTGCGAACTCCCTCGCGCATGGACTCGAGGTAATCCGCCCAAGGGACCCCAAGCAATCCGGCAAAGTGCATCAGCAACTGGCCATTGCAGCCGAGTACATACAACATGCCAATGTCACCTTCCGCTATGGCTCGTCGCTCATCTTCCGTCAATTCATACTCAGCTATCAATGCCTGCCTAGTAGCGCCTGCGTCGCGGTAGCGCTGCTGGATTTCAGCGCTTCGATTTGCGTCATAGAAGAACTTCTGAACTATGTAAAGGCTCACGATTTGCCTCCTTTCTTCTATCGGTGTTAGAACCTCGAACGAGGTCAATAAGAGCGAAAGGGTCAGAAGGCATCCGGTCACCGCGCCAAGCCACGTGCTGATCCGGGCGAGACAAAACCAGCTTTTGCGGGTAAAGCGAGCCCGCATCGGATGACGAAACATCGAGAATTTCGAATGGCACGCCACGCTCGGCTGCGGCGACTTCCAGGCCTGCGACATCCACGCTAGGGTCCAGACGCAAGAGTGTGAAACCTGCACCCATTGCGTCATACAGCGAGCGGCCGTCGTCAAGCCACAGGTGCGGCGTTCTGCATCCTGGAACGGTGGACGGTGTAAAGGTGTCCATGGTGTATGACGGCGCAGCTTCCCCGTCGTACGCGATGACTGGGGAGGCGTCGTAGTAGTAGCCGAAGTTAAGACCTCCGCAACAGTACTGCTTCACATTCAGGTCATACAACGCCTTGCCTGCAGCCGCTCGAGCTTTCTTTCCCGCGTCACCGTCCAAATCGATATCCGCATGTACACCCTCACGCTCCTTTTGTAGCGAGAGCGCATGATTCATAGCGAGCCGAGAGACTTGCTCAGTGATCGGCAAGCGTTCGGCTTGATGTGCGTCCAAAATTCCCTCTCCTCCCCAACCATGCAATCGAGCCGCGAGCAGCCAAGAGAGGTTCATGGCGTCAGCAATGCCCGCATTCATTCCGTAACCTGCCATCGGCACCCATAGGTGGGCTGCATCGCCGCAGATAAATGCACGGCGATCACGGAACTTGTCCGCTACGAGCCTTCGTGCAATCCAGTCCTCTTCGGAAAGAATCTCGTACGTGAAGTCGTCTCCTACGCCCAGAATGGTTCTGATGCCCCAATCCCTATCGACAGAAGAAAAGTCCGTCTCGTCAGCCTTGAGGTAGTTGTGCAGGATGAATGTCTCTTTGCCGTCGATTGCATAGACATTGCCCGATCTGCGGGGGTTTAGCGAAAAGGTCGCCCATGCGGGGGGCGCTTTGGCACGTGCAAGAAGATCTGGAGCTCGGAAGTAGGTCGACTGAACGCGACCTACCACATCGGTCCCTGAGAGCCTAGCGCCGATCTTCTTGCGCACGATAGACCGACCACCATCGCAACCTACGAGGTAGTCGGCACGAATTCCAATCTTTTCGTCGGAATCGAGTGCTTCCGCGCTGGCTTCCACCCCTTCCTCGTCCTGCTTGAAGTCGGTGATGCGGGTCCGATTGAGAATAGTCAAACCAGGTGTCTTCATCGCATGGGCGAATATCACAGGCTCGAGAAATACTTGATTGATTCGATGCGGAGGTTCGGGTGTCGGCCACCAGGTATCTGGTCCACCAGTGGCCGTGTAGCGGTCGCGACGACAAGGAATGGGAATGCGAGAGATCTCCTCTCCAACGAACGATGTTCGATATGCAACATCGTTCGGATAGTCCTCAGGAAGTCCTGCATCCCGAAGTTCCTTTGCGACGCCAAGGCGACGGAAAATCTCCATCGTTCTTGCCGACACATGATTACATTTTGGACTCGGCTTTTCGCCAGGATGGCGAGCCTCGACCACGATGACCTTGATGCCTCTTTGAGCAAGATCAATGGCAAGGGCGAGGCCAACTGGACCTCCCCCGACCACTAGTACTTGAGTCTGATGAGCGCGTGACATTCGAACTCCATACGTTGAGGCTACGAATTTCACCGTACCATCAGTTTCTTGAACAATGAGTTTTGTTATGCCGAGCTATAAAAAACCTTTATCCCTCGCAACGGCGCCCTCATTGCGACAGCTTAGAGCGTTCGTCGCTGCATATCAGACCGGACAGGTATCAGCTGCCGCAGAGGCTCTGTCGCTTACTCAACCGGCTGTGACAATTTTGCTTAGAGACTTGGAGTCGAAGCTCGGCGTTCAGCTGTTTGACAGGACCTCACGCGGACTGAGGAGGACCACCGCGGCTGTTGAGGCGTTCTCCCACGTCGAACGGATCATTTCTGAACTGGAGTCGTTTGTCGGGAGCATGGGCGAGCTCTCAGCCGTCCGCCGGGGCTCAGTCAGGATCGCGTGTACATCGACCGTCGCTCAAACGCTTCTTCCATCTTTGGTCCAGCGCTTCGAATCGCAGCATCCCGACGTGTTAGTCGAGATACTCGATGTCGCACCTCTTGATCTAACTGAGACAATCCTGAGTCAAAGGGCAGATCTAGCCATCGGCACGCTGGATCACAGAGTTCCCGGACTGAAGGAGGAGGTTTTCATCCGAGACACTCTCTCAGCAGTGGGGCTTCCAGGCCCAGAGTTCACCGCAACCGGTGGCATCACGTGGAAGCAATTGGCCTTGCTACCTTTGATAACTGTAAAGCCGGGATACGGTGTCCGCCGTCGTATTGATGCAGCGGCGCTGGAGGCAAAGGTTCAGCTTCACATCAGGCATGAGGTATCGCTTCTCATGACCGCTCTTGCCTTGGCAGAGTCAGGAGTGGGTATTGCAATCGTGCCAGGGTCATTGCTTGCGCACGCCAGTGGGCGCCGCGCCGTAGCGCGTCGAATCGTGAGGCCTACCGTTGAACGGGATATCAGTTTACTGACCTTGGCAGAACGCAAACCCTCGCCCGCGAGCGAGGCGTTTAGACGGATCGTTCTTTCAAAGACCACACAAAAATAGCGGACAGCCTCCTTTGGCATTGCAAAGGAGGTGTACGGCTATTTGCACCCATTTATTTAAATTCCCCGACAGGCAGCCAAGCGCCCTCCGGGTGAGTCTCACGATCACACTCGCAGTATCTATATCGATTTTTGCTTACGGCACGTGGATGCCTGCGGTTCCGATCGAGCATGAAGAGCCTCGGGCCTTTCGATTGGACTGGTGCCATCTCCCCCGAGTTTTGGACAATCTCGCGCACGGGCGCCTCGCGGCTTCAGCGAGGGGGTGACAGCGTCTCGGCCAATTCCCACAGCGATCCCATCTGACCCGAGTGGAAGAGCAAGGGAGGCGTTTCCGCCCGAGAGAAGCGCTCCACCCGACCCAACAAGATCGTGTGATCTCCCTCTTGATGAAGCGAGTACGTCGAACACTCGAATGTGGCGACGCTTTCAACGAGCCGCGGACATCCATTTCCTCCTGTCTCGAATGCCTCAGAGAAACTTTCGAACTTGTCCGGCGCTGGCTTGGCGAAGTGCCAAGCCAGGGCCCGTTGCTCGGCCGTCAGTACGCTCAGATTGAACGACTTGGCCGTGAAAAATGCGTCGGCGCTGCGGGCGTCGTCTCGGATGCTCCAAAGGATCAGCGGTGGATCCAGGGAAACAGACGCGAATGAATTGATGGTCATTCCCTCGCGCTTTCCGTCCGGCGTCACAGTCGTGACGAGACATACACCCGTAGGGAAGGCGCCGAGTGCCTGGCGCAATTGGCGTGCATCGATGGTGTCGGCGGCGTCGCCGGTGATGAGGGCCCAGGAATACATGACAGATCCCTCGCTCAGTACTGACCTTTCGGCTCCAGGCCGAGCAGGTACTGACCTACCATCGAGGAGACCGCATCCCAGTTCAGGCTGATGTGGCGCGAGATAGCATTAGTGTCTCGCCACATGCGCTGGATGGGCTGGTTCAGCGACAAGCCTGCTCCCCCAACGCTGGCGAACACCGCCTCAACAGCCTCGCGCGACAAGCGCGCAGCGAAAGCATGATCCCGGCGATTGCGAATGCGCTGCTCCACACTGATGACGTGTCCATCAATTGCCATCTGTTCCACCTGTGCGGTGTCGCGGTACAGGAGCAGGCGAGCCGCATCAACGCTTGCGGATGCCTCAGCCAGACGCGACTGCACCGGAAAAAACTCGCTCAGCCTACTGCCTCCCCCAGCCACTGCACCTCGGGTGACACGCGAACCAGCCAACTCGATCAATTCGTCTACCGCGCCTTGAGCGGTCCCGATGATCGGTGAGACGAGGCACACCGGCACCGCGGAAAGGAACGGAATGCGATAGATGGGATTGGTGTTGACCTTGGTGCCAGGCGGGCAGTTCGATGAAGCCTCTGCAAACGTCAGCTTGCGGTGTCCCGGGATGAAGGTCGGTTTGTCGATGACGATTGCCTTGGAGCCAGTGCCTGCCTGCCCGGCAACATGCCAGTTGTCCTCGATCGACCAATCCGAGCGTGGCGCAAGCAGAAAGCCCGCCGTGGGGGCTGCACCCTTCTCCTCGGGCGGAAACTGCACACCCAGCAAGGCCCACTGCGAATTGTCCACGTTGGAAGCAAAGAGCCACTTGCCATGTACAAGGTAGCCGCCATCGACCTTCTCAGCCATCGTGGCCGGTGCGTATGACCCACAGACGATAGCGCTTGGATCCTTGCGCCACACGTCGTCTTGCGCTTCCGCGGGAAAAGTTGCCACAAGCCACTGATGAATCGCGCCGAGGGAGCAGCCCCACGCCGATGAAGTACACCCGCGCGCCAGTTCGCTGACGATATCAATGAAGGCAGTGAACCCGTACTCGAAGCCACCGTAGCGGGCTGGCTGCATCAGCTTAAAGAAGCCCGCCTCCTGGAACGCCTGCGTCGTCTCTGCGGACACTCGGCGCTCTTGCTCCGTGAGCTGCGCCCGCGCCCGCAGCTTAGGGACCAATTCAGTTGCGTTTGCAACCAACTTCTCGATAGGAGGAGCACCCTCAACTGGTGATCTCCGACCGGGAGCCGGAAGATCGACGTGGTTAAGTTTCGCGAAGGGGTTCGTGTTGTCAGTCATCAGGAGTCTCCAAAAAAGTGGGTTGCATCTCATGCGAGACGTCTCGATTGAAGCCATATTTAATTGCAAATGCAAGCAATTTTAGCTTAGGGTTTACACTGTACTTTGGCAATCATTTGTTTGTAGGATTCACCATGGCCAAGCGAAAGACAGCAGACATCCTTCCGTTGCAACACAGCAAGGGCGTCACTTTGGGACCCACCCAATTGCATGCAAATGAGGATAAATTTCCTTCTCACGACCTTGAGCGAGCCATCCCCTACTTGCTTGCACGTGCGGGTGCGCGAATGGGACAGTCGTTCAGCAGAGAACTCAAGCAGTTCAATCTTTCCTTGACCGAGTGGCGCGTCTGCGTCGCGTTGCATCACAAGGCACATCAGCGCCTGTCTGATTTGGCCCTGCACACGTCCACGGATGCCTCGACGCTCTCGAGGGTGGTCGACGGTCTACTGCAACGCGGCATTCTTTCGCGCGACCGATCGGGCGAGGATGCTCGCGCGCTCGCGCTCAGCCTGACCGAACTAGGCCTCGATCTCACCGCGCGCATCATTCCCTTGGCACAGCTGTACGAGCGCGTGTCCCTATCGGGTTTGACCTTTGCACAAGCGGAGTCCCTGCGGGACATGTTGAGAATGATCTACGACAACCTGGCGATCCTCGACAAGGAGTGATGGACGCCGAACCAGCCGACTCGATTTGGCGACGCTCCCCGACGTTCGCACGTCGGGTTTCGCTCTCGGTCAGGCCAGCAACAGAACGGAGACACGGTGAACATCAATGCCATTGATCTGAATCTTTTTCTCGTGTTCCAGGCCATCTATGCAACGCGGAGCGTCACGCTCGCGGGTGAGCGCCTGGGCATGACCCAGTCTGCCGTGAGCAATGCCCTCAAGCGCATGCGCGAACGGTTCAACGACACGCTCTTTGTCCGCTCTGCGGATGGCATGGTTCCCACGCCTGTGGCAGATCGCCTGATCGCTCCCGTCGATGAAGGAATCGCTTGCCTCGTACAAGCAACCGATCAAGGGAGAACGTTTGACGTCGAAACGTCAAAGCGCACGTTCCGCATTGCCGTCAATGACATTGGACAGCTGGTGATGATGCCCGAGCTGCTGTCCATTGCCCGCAGCATCGCGCCGGGAGTTCGATTCGAAACCCTTGACGTTTCCCTGGGGGAGGCTCGCCAGCGGATGCTGAACGGACAAATCGATATCGCACTCGGAAGTTGGGAATCGATGGGGCCAGCGTTCTATCAACAACGGCTCTTCGATGAGACTTTCCTCGTCCTCATGTCCAAGAAGTCCCCTTTCGGCCGCCGAAGGAGCATTCAGCTGGAAGACTATCTCGCGGGCGAGCATATCGCGTACCGACCGCACGGAGCCACCGACTCTCATTTGCAGCAGACGCTGGACCGAGCTGGCGCGCTGGATCGGCGCGAGGTCGTGCTCACTGCAGCGCACTCGCTGGGTTTGTCGTCGATCGTGGCCGCATCCGGCTTGCTGCTGACTGCGCCGGCGCGCTTGGTTAAGGCCATGGTCACTTCGCGTGCGGACCTGCACTCCGTCGAAGCCCCCTTCGAAGCCATACCATTTGAGATCCGACAGCAGTGGCATGAGCGCTACCATCAGGACAGCGGAAACCGCTGGCTGCGCGAACTGATCTTCGGCCTCTTCCATGTGCGATCCCGACCCGCGCCTGCGCTCCATCTTGAATCCCTCACTGCCAAAGACTGCCCACCCGCAGGGGATTAACCGGCCGGCGCGGCGCCGCTGAACGCACGGGATAGCAGATCTCGAAAGACCAACTTCTAAGCGGTCTCGGGTTCGGACGATGCTGTCAGGGCCAAAAACGATGCGCAGGGCTGGCGGAGTAAACGAAATGATCCTTATGGCGACGGCGAGCGGTCGTAGTCGACCTGATAGCGTTCAGTGCGAATGTCGCCGAGCTCTTGCTTGACGCGAAGATGCGCCGGGTGTGTCGCATAGGCTTCAAGACTCTGCGCATCTTGGAAGCGCGTGTAGAGCACCACGTCACAGGCATAGCCGACCTGGCTCTTGTCAATTCCAATCTCTAATTCCAGCAGACCCGGAATCTGTCCGCGAAGCCCCTCGAAAGCGTTTCGGACCGCGACCGAGTTGGCCTTTCGTTCCGAAGCGGTGTCACGCGCCACATGACGATATGTTTCATCTCCATGATTCAATCCTTGGTGACCTTATCCAAGATGAAGTCGTACTCGAGCGTGTAGAAATCACTATCCAGGCACGTTCCATCGGGTGCGATCCCTGGGGCTTGCCGCTTCCAGTCGGCGATAAGCGACGACCGCACACCGAACACTGCATCAGACTCCAGGTATTCCCCCTCCGAGCGAAATACGTGCGTGATGAGAGTCGCGTATCCGGGGGCCTTGATCATGAAATGCAAGTGAGCTGGGCGCCACGGGTGGCGGCCGAGCCTCTCGAGCATCTGGCCCACGGGCCCGTCGTGCGGAATGGGATATGGCACTGCCAGGATCGATCTGAAGTGGTAGCGCCCGCCCTGCAGAATTTTCAGATGGCCTCGTCCTTCTGCATGGTCCAGTCCTTCCCGCTGCACGTCATAGAAACCCTCGTCATCTGATTGCCAGACATCGATATCGGCATTCACAACTGGCGCGCCATCGATGCCTCGAATGGTGCCGCTGACAAAGCAGATCTGGCCTTGAGCCCCATTGGAGATGTCATCACCGTTGCGATACTTGGGCGCGTCGGGCACATAGAAGGGCCCGAAAACCGTCGCCTCGGTACATCCGCTCGGCCGCCTGTTGCATTGCGCCGTGACGAGCGTCGAAAGTCCCAGCACATCAGACAACAGGATGAACTCCTGCCGTTTGTCATCGGTGATCTTGCCGATCCGCGTGAGGAAGTCGATGCCATAGGACCATTCCTCTTCGGTAAGCTGAACCTCACGCGCGAAGTCATGCAGATGCCGCACCAAGCTGTCCATCACCGTTCTTAGTCGATGGTTGGAGGTTCCGCGTTGCGCCTTCAGCACTGCGTTGGTAATGGTCCACTCATCAATGTCGATCATTGGAAGCCCCGCATTCCATCCGACTCACGATCGCTGGAGTTTGAAGAGCGACAGTGCATTTGTCCGACCGATCTTCGTGCGGTCAGCTTCGCTGATGCTGGTGTCGTTGAACCAGTTCGAGGCGTGGTCAACGTTCTCGAAGGGCCAGTCGGTCGAAAACAAGATGCGGTCCGCTCCGACTTCCAGCATCGCATCGATCAAGGTCTGAGTGCGAAAGTTGCCCGAGGTCGTTAGATAGAAGTTCTCGTGGAAGTAGTCGCACAATTTGCGCTTCGCGGGGTAGCCCTTAGGAGCCTTGACCCATGCATTGCGGTGATCCACTCGCCACATGTTGTACGGCAGTCCCTCGCCCAGGTGCCCGAGAATGATCTTCAGGCCCGGATGGCGATCGAAGAGACCGCTCGCCATCAGACGCAGGGCATGCACGGCGGTTTCCTGTGCAAACGCCCAGGTAGGCCCAAGAAGCCACGGGTGGCCTTCGTAGATCTGGGCCCAGCTAGCCAGTGGATTGCGCGGATGCAGATAGAACGGGGCGTCCAGTCGCTCCGCCGCCTCCCAGAAAGCTGCATATTGAGGGGCGTCATAGTAGGTCGCGTTGTCTGGTGTGCCCACCTGCGAGAAACCGTTGACCAGTGCACCGCGGAAGCCGAGGACCTTCATGCATCTTTCAAGCTCCTCTGTTGCCTTCTCAGGATCCTGCATCGGCAAGGCGGCGAACGCCTGGAATCGATCTGGCCGCTTCGCCACCTGCTCTGCCAGGAAATCGTTGGCGCGCACCGCGAGTTCGTAGGCCTTGCGAGGGTCCGGCACTGCTTGAACTGCGGGCGCGTTCAATGACAGGATCATCATCTCCATACCGTTCTCGTCCATCTGGCGCAGGCGTCCTTCATGGATATCGAGCAGACGGCTGCTGAGTTCCTTCCAATACTCGCCCGGCACGAATCCAGCCGAATCCTGCAGCGTTTCAGGAAGCGCGAAGTGCTCCTCAAGACCAATCTTTCCTTGCATACGTATCTCCTTCGTGCAGCCGTTCTGCACGTACCTGAACTACGGTAGCCCCACTGCGGGGCTTGCCAAGCCTGCCAATCTACGGGGACAGAGAGGCACGGTCGAACGAATTTCGGTGATAGCGCACATTCGGAGATCGCATGGAGGGTCGGGCCGTGAGATGCGGATCTTCGATGACGGGTCCTCCCAGATTTCTGGAACGTCACACAGCAGCTACTCATCACCTCGACGCGATTCCTGAGCAACGCCGCCTCTGGTAGACCCACCCCAGTATTTCCAATCCGAATAGGGAACATCCAGCAAATTCGTTGGACCCACCACCCCTGGGCGGACATCATCTGGCGCATCGCCATGCAACTTCACTGCGCCGCCACGGCGCGAAGGAAAGTGAAGGTCACAGCGAGATTGCGGTCGGCACTTTCCGGCGCCGCCGTGCCATAGCGACTTAAAGCCTCGGCGACACCGCTACCGGTATGCCAGCTCTGATAACTAGCCTTCCCTAACAAACGGAGACAAGCGCCATGCGCCAAATCGACCTACATAAGCTTGCCGACGATGCTCGCTTCAACCGCTTCCATGGGCTTGTGCTGTTCTGGTGTGCCCTGATCATCGTGTTCGACGGCTACGACCTGGCGGTCGTCGGAATCGCATTGCCGTCGATCATGGTGAACATGGGGGTTGACGCGACGAATGCCGGGATCATGGTGAGCTCGGCGCTCTTCGGAATGATGTTTGGCGCCATCTTCCTGGGCACCATCGCCGACAAGATCGGCCGTCGCTGGGCGATCGCAATCTGCGTTGTACTGTTCAGCGTGTTCACCGCCGCCTCCGGCCTGGCAAAGGACCCGGTCACATTCGGAGTTATGCGCTTCTTCGCTGGCCTTGGAATCGGCGGCGTGATGCCAAACGTGGTCGCACAGATGACGGAGTACTCACCCAAGAGGATTCGCGCAACCCTTGTCACGCTGATGTTCAGCGGCTACGCGGTCGGCGGCATCGTTGCGGCGGTCCTAGGCAAGGGACTGATCGAAACTTATGGCTGGCAGTCGGTGTTCTTCGCGGCGGGCCTTCCAATCGTTCTCGTACCGCTCATCTTGAAGTCGGTCCCAGAATCGATGCCCTTCTTGCTGGCCAAGGGTCGGAACGAGGAACTGCAGCGGATCGTTTCGAGGCTTGAGCCGAGCTACAAGCCGCAGACGACAGATCGCTTCACTGTTCCCGTTCAGGACAGGGCCGACAGCGCTCCTATCAAGCATCTCTTCTTCAATGGACGCGGCTTTAGCACGGTGATGTTCTGGATCGCCTTCTTCATGTGCCTGTTCATGGTTTTTGCACTGAGTTCCTGGTTGACCAAGCTCATGTCAAACGCGGGCTATAGCCTCGGATCCGCCTTGACGTTTGTGTTGGTTTTGAACGTTGGCGCAATGGTTGGCGCAATCGCCGGTGGATGGCTGGCTGACCGGTTCCACATCAAGTACGTACTCGCAGGGATGTACGCACTGGCCGCAGTCTCGATCTCGCTGCTTGGCTACAAGGCTCCGACACCCGTCCTGTTTATTCTGGTCGCCCTCGCGGGTGCGTCGACGATCGGGACTCAAATCGTGGCCAATGCTTACACCGGCCAGTTCTATCCAATGGCTGTGCGCTCCACCGGTTTGGGTTGGGCGTTGGGCGTTGGGCGAAGTGGCGCAATCTTGGCGCCCATTCTCATCGGCGTGCTGGTCGAGATGAAGTTGCCGTTGCACGAGAACTTCTTCGCAATCGCCGTGCCGGCTGTAGTCGGAATGATTGCGGTGTTGTTGATACAGCATGATCGATCGGCGTCAATGCAAGCCGCTGCGGCAAGCAGCTTATTGACGCAAACCTCGAGGAATGCGCCGGTGGCAGGCGGAAGCTAACTGCGGGAGACGGGGCTATCTCAACGCATCGCGAGTGGGGAATCATCGGCATGCTCGCGCAGGTCGGGGAGATCAGGCTCTCGGCGCTTGCCGAGCAGTCGCAACTGGATCGCGTGCGCACTTCTCGCGGGTTATGCGGTCTCTTCGAGAAGCGGCTGATCGAAAAACGCCAGTATCCGACGACCGCCGCGAATTCCGTGTGCAGCTGAATGCGGCCGGTCGTCAACTTTTCGACGAACTGTTTCCTCGCATCGCGATGCCTCAACAGGGGGCTCTGGTTTGCACCCTCATGTTCAAAGGTGATTGCTTCAGGCCTTCGCCAGCGCGGCAATCTCCTTCGGGCCCAATGCGCCGCTGTAGAAGCGAAGATCGTCCACCCGTCCCTGCAGGTCGGGGTCGTCTGGAAACTGCGAATGGCCGAGCCAGTTCTGCGTCGTCTCGCCGAGGTCGGCGGGCGTGAGCGTCATCTCTGCATTGGTGCCGGCGATGGCGCCGTCCACGTACAGCGTTCCAAGCGTGCCCGACAGGGTGACCGCGACATGCACCCAGCGCCCGGTTGCAAGCGCCGTCGTGCCATCGATCCCCTCCTCGTTGAAGCCGTGGACCGTGGAGATCCCGTAGCGGACTACGCCGCCGCCGTTGCGGGCCGTGACCATCATGTAGCGGCGCGTGCCGGAGCCGAAGTCAAACACACGGGCCCACGTCGCGGCGCTGTCCAGGAAGACCCGGACCGAGACCGTGAAGTCGGCGACGTTCTTCGCAAGGCCCGTCGGAAGGCTGACGGGCGTGCGTGCGCCGCCATCGGGCTTCCACTGCAGCAGCAGCTCGGGCGCCACGGACACCCGCGCTTCGCTGGACGGTGCGCTGTCGCCCGAGGCGGTGGCCGCGACGATCACGTAGTGGTACACGCCGGTCGCGCTGAGCGCGGTGTCGTTAAACGTGAGCACATCGGTGATGCCCGATGCGATCAGGCTGTAGGCGCCGCCCGCCTGCTCCGCGCGGTGCACCGAGTAGCTCTGCGCGCCGGTGCAGCCCCACCATGACAGCACCACCTGCGTGCCGCGCAAGCGCGCGGTCAACCCGCTGGGCCGCACGGCTGTCGGCAGCGGATCGCGCGTGAAGGTCAGCGTGCCGAAGCCCAGTTCGTCGCCTTTGCCACCGTCTCCCTCGGGACGCATCTGGATGGCTTGCAGGGCGGTGTAGGGAGTCGCGATGCCCAGGCGATTGGCGTAGTGGTTGTGCACGCTTTCCCAGATGCCTCGCCGATGGCCCTGGGCTCCCGTGGACAGCACGGACTGCTTGCCTTGCTTGTTGATGTTGGTGAAGTAGGGCACCGTGTAGAAGGCGCCGGCGCCATCGCGAAGATTGGTCTTCGCAACGTACTCGGCGCCGGCCAGGAAGCGGTTGTTCTCGTAACCGTAGATGTCGTCGCCCTGGTTCCACGCCATCTCGCAGAACGCCCCGGCAAGGCCGATGCCGAGCGTGCAGTGACCCTGGTCGCGTCCGCTTTCCTGCCATTGACCAAGGTAGCCGGGATGCACGTAGTAGACCGCCTGCAGGCCCGCACCGTTGCCCTGACCTGTCTTGTAGTAGCTGATCGCCTCGTCGTAGATGTCCTGGCGGTCGCAGAGCACGCCGATGGCCAGTATCGAGGCCATGCTGCACTGGTCCCAGTTGGCCCAGTAGCTGCTGAACTGGGTGCCGTTGTGGATGGTGAGGAAGTGGTGGTTGATCGGATAGAAGATGTCCAGCATCATGGTCTGGAAGCGCGCGAAATCGGCCGGTGCCCAGCCTGGATACGTGCGCATGATCTCGGCCGCGTTCGCGAACTCGTAGCCGTAGATGCCCGCCGCGAGAAAGCGGTCCGCATTGCCCGTGAGCTCTTTGAGCGTGGAGGACCACTCGTTCAGGAAGACCACGGCAAGGTCGGCATAGCGCGTGTCTTGCGAGACCTTCCAGCGCAGCGCGAGCTGGTAGGTGCGCGCGACGTCGGTAAAGAACTGCCCGAAGTTGGAGCCGTCACCGCCCCGGACCACCCTGGCCAGCGGACGCGGTCTTGCGCCGAGCTGCGCGCGGCCGTTGGATGTCAATGCATTCCAGCCGCTCTGCCAGGGCTCGACCCGGTCCTTGACCTTCGCTCGCATGCGTTCGAAATCGGCCTCGGTGTGCAGCAGGCCGGGGTGCGTGAACTTGCGCGGCTGCGCTGGCGCGACCGAGTCGGGCTGGGCTTCACCCGCCGCGCCGGATCCGGTGGACACGGCGGTGTCGGTGGACGCGGC
>Ga0163161_10000840_pt1 | contig 23958 bp, 16 predicted proteins | sample S45metaG_FD_129847 | JGI IMG/M metagenome (GOLD analysis project Ga0163161, IMG submission 129847) | Switchgrass rhizosphere microbial communities from Kellogg Biological Station, Michigan, USA - S4-5 metaG | ecosystem: Host-associated > Plants > Roots > Rhizosphere > Soil | place: USA... | reverse complement strand
CTCGAGATCTACGAAATGTTCGTCGGCGACGACCCGCGATATGTTCCGATGCGCATATTCCCGGGCGTGCATTACTCGATGGGCGGGCTTTGGGTGGACTTTGAGCAGCGGACGAATATTCCCGGATTGTTCGCCGCGGGTGAATGCGACTATTCGATACACGGGGCTAACCGCTTGGGTGCTAACTCGCTTGTTTCCTGCGTTTACGGCGGGTTTACTGCGGCTCCATCCGCAATCGATTACGCAAAGAATATTGTTCGCGGCGATGCTGAGACAAATGGTATTTACGATTCAGAATTGAAGCTTCAGAAAGAGATCAACGACACGATCATCAACAGCACCGGCGGCGAGAACCAGTACAAGCTGCACGAAGAGCTTGGCAAGGTGATGACCGACAACGTGACGGTCGTGCGTTACAACGACCGGCTGCAGGCAACCGATGACAAGATCCGCGAGCTGCTTGAGCGATTCAAGAAGATATCGATAAACGACTCGAACCTGTGGGCGACGCAGGCCGTACCGCACGCGCGGCAGTTCAAGAACATGCTCGAGCTTGCACGCGTCATCACGCTCGGTGCATTGAATCGCAACGAGTCACGCGGCGCGCATTACAAACCGGACTTTCCGGAACGCAACGATGCAGAGTGGCTCAGGACGACCATCGCCGAATACGCCGAGGAGGCTCCGGTTCTTTCATATGAGCCTGTCGACATCTCTCTCGTCGAGCCTCGCAAACGCGATTATTCGTCCGGCAAGAAGTCGAAGACTTAGTGGACTTGGACTATTCCAGCCACAAACGCGGCTGGGCAATAAATGTAAGGCGACACCCTACATAAAAATCAGGCTACATTTAAGTTGACAATCTCACGTTTTCGTAAAAAGATAGAAACGGCCGTGATTTATATAAAAATCTGAATCAGGTGGAAGACAATTTCCCCGCTAGGTTCTTCGCCTCTTTCGGGCCGCAACAGAAGGGTAAGCTACGCGGGGAGAAATGAGGTACCAAATGAAAACTCGCGGATTCATTATGATCGTCTTCGCACTGGCACTTGCGCTGTCTGCGCAATTCGTTAACACTTCAAAGGCCGATGGATATTCGGCCCGGCTGATCTCGCCGACGGCCGGACAGGTCGTCCACCCTGGGCAGGTCGTCAAGGTTCAGTGGAGATCAGTGCTTCCCGTAACCTCGGAGTCGTGCGAGGCGGAAGTCTGGCTGTCGCTGGACGGCGGCAGGACGTTCCAAACGTGGATCAGCCCGTGGATCGACCCGAAAGCCCAATACTTCTATTGGACTGTTCCGAACCTGCCGACTAACGCAGCGGTCCTGGATATTCGCTTCGGGTGTGACCCGTTGTACCCCGAAAGCTATGCCCCGCAGCCTGAATCGACGTTTGTGATCGCGAAGCCTGCAGATTGGTAAAGAAAGTTCTGCGTTGACGAGTACGCATGTAGGGACGCCGCGATCTCCGGGAGATGCGTCTGCCTAGAAGCTCGCCGCCCACCCTCGATCAGCACATTGGCGATACCGCGTTCGGCAAACGTTACGGCTGCGCCATTATTGTTTGATCTCGGCCTGCTTCTTCAAGAACTTCCCGTTCGGATCTACCTCGAAACCAGATCATCGCTCAGATTGCCAAAACTATTTTCGCGTCGCTAGTCCAGTGGCACAGAGCTTGCTATATTCGTTGTGATGCCTACGCACGAAAAGAAACGCCTCGAAAAACCACCCGCGACGATCAAGTTCAAGATCCAGCGACGAGAACGGGAGGGTGCGTCCGCGCATTTTGAGACATTTCAATTGCAGTATCGGCGCAACCTCAATGTTATCTCGGCGTTGATGGAGATACGCAAGAATCCGGTGACGGTCGAGGGCAAAAAAACCACGCCGCCGGTCTGGGACATGTCGTGTCTCGAACAGGTCTGCGGCATCTGCACGATGGTCATCGACGGCCAGGTGCGGCAATCTTGTTCGGCGTTGATCGACGATCTGCTGCTTGCATCGGGGACGAATACGGTCACGCTGCAGCCGATGTCAAAATTTCCGAATGTACGCGATCTTAAGGTCGATCGATCGAAAATGTTCGATCATCTCAAACAGGTTCAAGCCTGGATCGAACTCGACGGCACATACGACCTCGGTCCGGGGCCGCACATTCCGAACGAGATCGCGCAGGAGCGTTACGCATACTCACGCTGCATGACCTGCGGCTGCTGTCTCGAGGCTTGCCCGCAGTATGGCGACGACCACTACATCGGGCCGCAGGCGATAGCGCAGGCGCGACTTTTTAACATGCATCCGACCGGCAAGATCACCGAAGAAGAACGTCTCAATGGTCTGATGGGCGAGGACGGTATCACCAACTGCGGCAACGCGCAAAACTGCGTCCGCGTCTGCCCGATGAATATCCCACTGACAAAGGCGATCTATGAAACAAATCGCGACGTTACGGTAGGTGCGTTGCTTGGTTGGTTGAAGAAATAAACTACGGTCTTAGACCGGCCGAGTTTCCAATATCTTCGAGATGTTTGACGATCTTTTGAATAAGCCAATCAGGCGTTGAGGCTCCGGCGGTGACGCCGACACGTTCGGCACCGGCGAGGTCGGCGTCGTTGATCTCTTCCTCGGTCTCGATGAGGAAGCTTTTTTGACATTGCTCCTTACACACAGCAAGGAGCTTGATGCTGTTCGACGAGTGACGGCCGCCGATAATGTAGAACGCGTCGACCATACCGGCGAGCGCGCGGGCCGCCTCCTGGCGGTCGCGGGTGGCCGAGCAGATCGTATTGACTACCTCGACTGCGTCGTCAGTCTTTGTCTTTATCGCCTCGGCAGTATCAAAGAATGTCTTGGCCTTGATCGTGGTTTGCGAAACCACCAGCGGCTTTCGCAATCGAGGGAGCCCGGCGACCTCGGTCTCGTCGCGAATAACAAACGCGTGATCGGGAGCGTAGCCTTTAACTCCTATCATCTCAGGGTGAGCGGGATCGCCGATCACCACGACATGCCGGTTGGCCGCAGCAGCACGCGCGGCAAGTTTCTGAACACGTGTTACGAACGGGCATGTGGCATCGACGACTTTGGTCGCCTTTTCCTCAAGTTCACGCTGGACTTCAGGTGTCACACCGTGGGCGCGGATGACGGCCGTCTCGCCGCGGCGGATCTGGACCGGATCCTTGATCGCCGTCACGCCTTCATGAGCGAGCCGCTGCATTTCCTGTTTGTTGTGGATGAGAGGCCCGAGACTGCGGACGGTTTCGCCGGCGGCGACGGCGTCCTCGACCATCTCGACGGCCCGCTCGACGCCGAAGCAAAAACCGTATTCATCTGCCAATAAAACTTGCATTTTCAGAGCGGTTAAACTATTTTTTTACTTGCCCCCCAATCATTCAGTCTAACAAATGGACGAGGGAAACAAAACCGCTTTGAGACGCTGCCGGTTTCTAAACGACGAGTATTTTTCTAAGCTCTACAAGACCTTTCTGGAAGCCTTTTCGGATTATGTGATGCCGTTTGCCCTGACCGAGGCGCAATTCCGAAATCACATTACTTTGAACGGCGTCGATCTCGATCGAACGGTCGGGTGCGAGGAAGGGGATCGGTTGATCGCCTTTTCGTTGAATGGCTTTGGCCGCTGGAACGGCAAACTGACCGCCTATGATGCAGGGACCGGCGTCATTCCGTCCCATCGCCGCCGCGGCATCAGCCGTGAGATGTTCGAAATGATGATGCCGCCTTTTGCCGAGAGCGGCATCGAGCAGTTCTTGCTCGAGGTCATCACCACGAATACAGGAGCGATCGCTCTGTATGAAAGGCTCGGGTTTCGCGTCGTTCGCGAGCTCGGGCTGCTCCAGCGTGACGAGCGGCTGCCAACCGCCGACTCATCAAGCGGTTTTGACATCCGCAGCATCGATGATCCTGATTGGAACGAGCTGGGATCTTTTTGGGAGGCACAGCCGTCGTGGCAAAACTCGATCGACGCCGTCAAGCGAAGTCGCGATCACAAACGGATACTCGGTGCCCACGCCGATGAGAAATGTATCGGCTATATTGTCTTTTCGTCGATCTTTGGCCGCATCTCTCAACTTGCCGTCCACCCCGAATATCGGGACCGCGATGTCGGAACTGCGTTGGTCCTGTCGATGCAAACCGAGATGGCCGAAGGGTTTTCGATGCAGGTAATAAACATCGATAAAGCATCCACATCAGCGATCGAATTCTTCAACAAGCTTGGATTCTACGAGCGGCTGAGCCAGTACGAAATGCTCCGTGAGATGTGAGCTAGCGGACCGGTTCGCGCAACATGGCCTCGGCCGCGGCGTTCGCAATCGCGGCGACGGCCGGGTTCGATTCTCGCAGGTTCGATAACTGGCGAAGCGCTTCACCTGTCCTCGAGAGAAGTCTGACAAGATCGCCTTCCTCGGCTTTTGTCCGGTCGACTAGCTCATCCCATTCCATTCCGGCGGTCCAACGCTCGGCGGCGGCGGCGGCGGAGTAGTTGATCTCTTCGGCAGGTGCGACGCCGAGTTTCCACTCCACATTCGAGACCGATACGACCAAGTCCTCAAAGTCGCTCAAGATCGAGTCCATCTTTCTTGTCGCGTGCATCAGGCCGTAGCTGCGGTCGGCGTCCGCGGCGACCGACGCCATCAGGCCCGCGGCGTGCGGCAGCGTCAGCTCGTCGAAAATGCCTTGCTTCAACGCCTCGCCGACAAGCAGCGGCCGGTCGATGCGAAGATCGGCAAGCCATTTGCCACTGTCGGTGATGGTCTCGGATGTGTAGTCGAGATATCCGAAATGATCGAGCACGCGGGCACGGTCGTCGAACGCCTTCCAAATGTCAGTGTGAGTTACGCCTTCAGGCGTGAGCAGGCGAACACGGGTAAACGCGTAACTCTTACTGGCGATCTCGCGCACTTGCGCAAAGCTGCCAAAGGCGTCGAGCAAGTTGAGCAGGCTTGTATAAGTCGCGCGAAAACGGCTCTCGAGGGGGTCGGGAGGTGCCTTGAGTAGCTCCGATATTTTTTTTGGGTTTTGGAACTGGCCGGGAGCGAGAACGACGAAGCCGACGTTATCTCGTCCGCGACGACCGGCGCGTCCCGTCATCTGCTGCAGCTCGCTTGCTGTCAGCGGGCGCCAGCCGTCGTTGCCGCGCGTGTCGGCGTTGCTGATGACGACCGTGCGGGCCGGGAAATCAACGCCCGCGGCGACGGTCGACGTGGCAAACAACGCGTTTAGCAGGCCGGCCGACATCATTTTTTCTATCAGCAGCTTCCACGACGGGATGTGCCCGGCATGGTGCGCGGCGACACCAGCGCGGACGATCAGTTGGGCGTGTTTGTGGTCGGCGATCTCCGGATTCTCGACGAGAAACTCATCAAATATCTCCTTTCGCCGCTGTTGTCGTTCCGGATCCGCGCGCTGCGACTTGTCTGCCGCGACCTCCGAGGCGGCCTCGTCACAGCGTCGGCGAGTCGGTAAGAACACGATCGCCGGCAGCAGGTTGAAATTGCGCAAGGCAGTGATCAGCTTCGGCGGCGAGATCTCGCTTTTTCGCGGGTCCATCGAGTAGAGTATCTGCTATCATCCCGTTAAAAAGAAAGAGGTGAGGTTATGATAGATCGGCGTGAATTCCTTAAGGCAGGCGGAGCGGCCGCCGGTTTGCTGTTGAGCACAAAAATGACATACAGCTCTGCGTCGGAGATCCAACTCGAAGAAGCAACGGTCGCGGGCCTGCAGCAGGCGATGTCGAGCGGGCAGGCTACGGCACGAAGCATTGTCGAAGGCTATCTCGCCCGCATCGCTCAGATAGATAAGAAACTTAATTCGGTCATAGAGCTAAATCCGGACGCGTTGGCGATCGCGGATCAAATGGATCGCGAGCGAAAAGCGGGCACGCTGCGCGGGCCGCTTCACGGCATACCTGTCCTACTAAAAGACAATATTGACACTGCCGACAAGATGAAAACGACGGCCGGCAGCCTTGCTTTGATCGATGCGCCGACGCCGAGGCAGGATGCGTTTATTGTAAGGCAGCTTCGCGACGCCGGAGCAGTTATCATCGGAAAATCCAATTTGTCAGAGTGGGCCAATTTCCGCTCGACAAAGTCGTCAAGCGGCTGGTCCGGCCGCGGTGGGCAAACGCATAATCCATACATTCTCGACCGCAATCCGTGCGGCTCGTCGTCGGGTTCAGGCGCGGCCATGGCGGCAAATCTCGCCGCGATCGCGGTGGGTACCGAGACCGACGGCTCGATCATCTGCCCGTCATCGACATGCGGCATCGTCGGTATCAAGCCAACCTTGGGACTTGTTTCGCGTTCGGGTGTCATTCCGATCGCCCATAGCCAGGACACGGCCGGACCGATGTGCCGGACAGTGGCTGACGCAGCCGCATTGCTGTCGGTTTTGGTGGGAAGCGATCCGAGCGACTCGATCACGTCTGCTGCTATCTCGAATAAGACCGATTACACGACATTTCTGCAAAAGGACGGGCTGAAAGGAATGCGAATCGGTGTCGGACGGCAATATTTTGGCCGGAACTCCAAGGTCGATAAGCTCATCGAGCCGCACCTGCAAGTACTCAAGGACGGCGGCGCGACGCTCGTCGATGTAGAATTTCCGAAGCTCAGGAATTTCGACGACGCCGAGTTCGACGTTCTGCTGTATGAATTCAAAGAGGACCTGAACAAATACCTCGCGGGCCGCGGCGGTTCGAACAAGTCGCTGGCCGACCTGATTGACTTCAATAACAAGAACGCCGATAAAGAGATGCCGTACTTCGGCCAGGAGATATTCATCCAGGCCCAGGCGAAAGGCGATCTGAACGACCGTGCTTATCGCATCGCGTTGCTGCAAAGCAAACTAATGACGCAGGAGCAGGGAATAGATGGAGTGATGGATAAAGAGAAGCTTGATGCCGTCGTCGCGCCGTCCGGCGGCGTCGCATGGACGACCGACCTGATCAGCGGCGACTGCGGAGTATTTGAAAGTTCGTCGCTCGCGGCTGTCGCAGGTTATCCGAATATCACGGTGCCGGCCGGTTACATTCAGGGACTGCCTGCAGGCATATCTTTCTTCGGCAAGGCGTTCACGGAGGGCAAGCTCATCAAGATCGCGTACGCGTTCGAACAGGCGACGAAGGCTCGAAAAGTGCCGCAGTTGTTGCCAACCTACGCAGGCTGAAGCCTGTCATTTAACATCCGCAAGCCGTTGAGCGTCAGGTTCTCGTCCGCCTGGTCGATCAATGGCGAATGTTCAGCCATCAGGGCGGAAAAGCCGCCTGTTGCGATGACCTTTGCCTGTTCGCCTACGACCGCTTTCATTTTCGCGACCACAGTTGCGATAAGTCCAAGCTGGCTATAAAAAACGCCCGCCCGAATAGAATCGTCCGTCGTATGGTTTATGGGGCTATCGGCGTGACCGATCTCAGCCGCGGGCAACTGGGCAGTGCGTAGATGAAGTGCCTCGGCCATCATCGCAAAACCGGGCGCGATCAGGCCGCCAAGTAACTCGCGTTCGCCGCTTACTGCGTCGATCGTCGTAGCACTGCCAAAACTGCAGACAATGCAGGGAACTCCATTTTTTTCAGCGGCGGCGAAGGAATTAACGAGCCGGTCGGTCCCTACAGCAGCGATCGGCTCGTAACTTATCTTGAGGCCAAAGTCGAGGTCGTTTGTCACGACGAATGACGGTTTGCCGACCTTACGCCGCAAAACATCGGCGAGCCGATCGGTGGCATTCGGCACGACCGAGCAAATTATCGTGGAGTCGATCGGCCCGGTGAATGAAGAAACTAACTCGTTGACGGGCGAAGATGTTGGGACCGAGAACCTTGCGACGATGTCCTCTCCGTCGAAAACACCGAATTTGATGTTCGTGTTACCGATGTCAACCGCTAACAGCATAGTGAAAATGTGAAAAAGTGAAAAGGTGAAAAAGCCCGACAGCTACTTTTTCACCTTTTCACTTTTTAACCCTTTCCTACCCTTGCAGCGGCAGGCCGTCGTAGATGACGTTCCAGCCATTCTTGCGGCTCGTTCTAAGGCTCTTTGTAAACCACTCGACGGCGGCCGCGGCGTCATCATAGATCTGAACGGCGGGATGGTCCTCGCGCGTGTCCACGCGGCAGATGGCGGCACCCGCGGGCGCGGTCTTGATGCAGAGAAGCGCGATCATTTCGTTCTTTTGCATCACGGCCGTGCGGACAGCGACATTGTCGAGCCCGTCGTCGAACTCGTCAAACTCCGCAAGGTCCTCGTCAAAATCTTCCTCGATGTCCCAATCGGGTTCGAGATCAAACTCGTTACTCATAACAGTATCTTAAACGGTACACGGTTGGACGGCGAAACTCAAACGCCTCGTAATTGCTCGACGTCGCCGGCCTGAACCACCCTGACCGTACCATCCGCTACTGTCACGCGGAGAGCACCGCTTTCCTCGAGCCCGCATGTCACGCCGGTGAATGTTTTGGTGCCGGATCGCACCTCAACCGGCTTGCCCTCGTAATAAGTCGAACGCCGTTTCCATTCGTCGACGATCGCATCAGGGGTCAAGTGGAGGACCTGGTAAAGCCGCTTGATCTCATCGGTCACCGCCTCGACGACCTCGTCTCGAACCACCGGAAATGTCGACTCACGCTCCATCGAGGTCGCGTTGTCAGGAAGGCTCTCGTCCTTCAGGTTAATGCCAATGCCGAGAATGACAGCAAAGCCGTCCGGCGTATCGACCGCTTCGGACAAAATGCCGCAGATCTTTTTTTCATCGACAAGAACGTCGTTTGGCCACTTGATATCGGGCTCGATCAGATAGCCTTTGAGCAAAACGTCATATACCGCGATCGCTGCCATGAGCGGAATGAGCGTCAAGTGTTTGACGTCGAGCTTTGGTCGCAGAATGACGCTCATGAATAGGCCGGAGCCTTTTGGTGAAACCCATTCACGTCCTTGCCGTCCGCGGCCGGCGGTCTGTTCATCCGCGACGATGCACAGACCTTCGTCGGCTCCTCGGCGGGCGTGTTCAGCAGCCTCGGTGTTTGTCGATTCAAGTGTGTCGAAGTGGAGGACGGTGAGATTCATCCTGCTGTCCGCCAAAGCGAATCGCAGTAATAGCTTCTGCTGTCGAAGAAATTCTGCTTGATCTCAAACCCGCTCGCGGCAGCGAGGCTCTCGATCATTCTCATCGAGTACTTTTGCGAGATCTCCATAAACACTGCTTCCCATTGATCGAAATCGAAGCTGCGGCCGAGGGCAGCGATGTTGACGGTTTGTTTTTCGCGGCTGATGAGGAACGACCGCGCAGAGCCTTCGATCGGGCGATAGTTGGCGTAGTGACAAAACTTTTCGACGTCAAAATTGCCGCCGAGCTCACGGTTTATCCGCGTTAAGAGATTGAGATTGAATTTTGCCGTCACGCCCGGCGGATCGTCGTAGGCCGCGCCAATAACGTGCGGGTCCTTTTGCAGGTCAAAGCCGACAAAAAGCAGGTCGTCGTCATTCATCACGCCGCGCAATTGCCGAAAAAAATCTACCGACTGATCACGCGAGAAATTGCCGATATTCGAGCCCAGAAAGAGCAGCACCTTTCGCCGCCCGCCGTCGTTCTTGAGCAATTTGAGGATCTTGAAATAATCACCGCTCAGCGTGTCCATTTTCAGCGAAGGAAATTCGGCCGCGAATTTTTCGGTGAGTGTGTCAAGCGCCTCCTGCGAGATATCGATCGGTGAGTATGAGATATCGGCGTTGTGCTTGAGGAAATGACCGACGAGCAGAGCGGTTTTCGTGCCATCCCCTGCACCGAGTTCGATCAGGTCAAATGCATTGTCGCCGTTGGCGAATGCCCGATAAATAGCATCGCCCTGTTGCTCAAATATTTCGCTTTCGCAGCCGGTCAGGTAGTACTCGGGCAGCTTCATTATCTCCTGAAACAGCCGCGTGCCCTCGTCATCGTAAAAGTATTTTGATGAAAGAGCTTTGGGTGTCGACGACAGGCCGCGTAGGACGTCCTCGGCAAACTGGGTGAGTTCAGGCGATTGCGAGCTTTGCATCTATTTTGCCAGACGCATTCCGGTAAACTGCCACCTTAAATGCGGCTGGAAGAAGTTTCTGTATGTCGGGCGACTGTGTCCCGCGGGCGTTACGACGGACGCACCTCGCAAGACCATCTGGTTGATCATAAATTTACCGTTGTACTCGCCAACTGCCCCAGAGGCTTTCTTGAAGCCGGGATATGGTAGATATGCCGAGTTCGTCCATTCCCAACGCTTGCCCCATCCGAATTTGCCGCTCGCAGCTTCCCATTCGAATTCCGTAGGCAGCCGCGTCCCTTTCCATTCTGCAAACGCCGCGGCCTCGTAAAACGAAACATGGCAAACCGGCGCGTCCATTACCACCGGCCGCAGGCCGCCGAGCGTGAATTGCACCCATTCGCCATCCCGCATGTGCCAGTAAAGTGGAGCTGATATTTCATTCTGGCGAATCCAATCCCAACCGTCCGAATGCCACAATCGATGATCGGTGTACGCGCCCGACTCGATGAATTCGAGAAACTCGGCATTGCTAACGGGCCGGTCCGAGATCACAAAGTCGTCGAGATAAACCTTGTGACGAGCGAGCTCGTTGTCGAAACAAAATCCGCCACCGTTATGTCCGATTTCGTAAATACCGCCTTCTATTTCGACAGGGGTGCCCGAACCGGATTCAACCTCTTCTTCAGGAGCGTAGTTGTCGCGATAGACGGGAAATAGTGGGTTGACGCTGAACGTGTATTTGAGATCGGTGACCAACAGCTCCTGATGCTGCTGTTCGTGATTGAGGCCGAGCGTTACAAGATCGCGAATATCGGGACCAAGATCGCCGGCGAGAAGCTCAAGCATTTTTTCGTCGACATACTTACGGAACTCAAACACGTTCTTTACCGTCGGCCGGCTCAAATCGCCGCGATGATCGCGCAAAGTTCGTTCGCCGATCGAGTTGTAATAGCTGTTGAAAAGAAAACCGAAATTCTCGTCAAAGACTCTGTAACGCGGCGAGTATTTTTTGAGGATCATCTCCTCAAAGAACCATGTCGTGTGGGCGATGTTCCATTTGGCAGGCGAGACGTCGACGACCGGCTGAGGTATGTAATCCTCGGTCTCGAGGGGTTCGCATAGGTGCTCGGTGTAGGAGCGAACCGCGCCATAGAACTCACGCAGGTCCGGCTCGCGGCTCGGTTGTTGGCTGGCTTGCATTTACTTGATTAAAGCAAATCCGGCGTGAAAGGCGAAGAGGTTTGAGGCGCGCCTCATGTCGATATCCGCGCTCCCCGATACATCCGCTCCCATTCGCTGACCTGCTGGGCGCGGCGGTTCTCGCGCGCACGGGCAAGCGAGACGATCAATTCGTCGACCTTGGCACGGTCAGCATCAAATTGTTTGGAGGAAAGGGTTTGTGAGTGATGAGGGCGTCGCGATTCGCCCTGGTGTGAGTTGTTGATCCGTTCGGCCATTTTCTTGCCTCCTTTTCGGGGCAGGCGGCCGAAAGGCCTCATGGCGTCAAGTTTCGACCGGCTGCAAAACTGTTTGGTTTATCATCAAGTATTGCTTTATGTGAAACTCCTAAAATAAGGTCCTATCAGGATACCATCGTTTCGCAGGATCTCCAAGCAAAATTGGACATTGCTGTTCCGATAAATTAAACTTTTTTCATGACGTTCGTATCGAACATTCTCGCCCTTAGATAGCCGCTTCGTCCGGCGCGGACGAACGCGGCGCAAACGCTCAAATCACAACCAAAACGTTAAGAGTCGGGCTACCGTCCGACGGGCATTGATATATCAAAATGGACGAGAAATATTTCGCAAAAAAGATCGAGCAGAAATGGCAGAAAAAATGGGCCGAGAGCGGCGCCTTTAACGCCGAGATAGAGGACGAGCGGCCAAAATTCTACCAGTTGGAAATGCTGCCCTATCCGTCTGGCAATCTGCACATGGGGCACGTCCGCAATTATTCGGCGGGCGATGCGCTGGCGTGGTACAAGCGGCTGAAAGGCTTTAATGTCCTGCATCCGATCGGCTGGGATTCTTTCGGCCAGCCGGCAGAGGACGCGGCGATCAAGCGGGGCGTCAACCCGCGAAAATGGACCGAGGACAACATCGAGGTCATGCGCGGGCAATTGCAGCGGCTGGGCGTCAGCTACGACTGGCGGCGGCAGATGTATGCCCACACGCCAGAATATTACAAGTTCGATCAGTGGTTCTTTCTGAAGATGTACGAGATGGACCTGGCGTACAAAAAGATGACGCAGGTCAACTGGTGCTCGCACGACCAGGCGACGCTGTCGAATGAACAGGCCAGCGGCGGCATCTGCTGGCGATGCGGCAATCCCGTCACGAAAAAGGACCTGGAGCAATGGTTCCTGAAGACGACCGCCTACGCCGACCCACTGCTCGACGACATGGCCGAGATCGAACACGGCTGGCCGCAGAATGTGCTCAAGCGGCAAAAGGATTGGATCGGCCGGTCGGAAGGCGCGTTCGTCGATTTTGAGGTCTTGGCGTCCGGTGACTCGCTGTTCTACTGCCCGATCGTCGACGGCATGACGAGCATGACCGACAAGGGAGCCAAGCGTGTGCGAGTGTTTACCACGCGCATCGACACGATCTATGGCGCGACGGCGCTCGTGCTGGCGGCCGAGCATCCTGTTATCCAGGCAAATCTTGACAACTTTTCGGAAGACGTCGCGACAAAGGTCGCGCTGATCCGCGTCGAGAACACAAAGCCCGCAGACCACGAAGTCGTGGTCGAGAAGGACGGCATCGACACCGGACTGAAAGCTCTAAATCCGTTCAGCGGCGAAGAGATACCCGTTTGGGTCGGCAACTACGTGATGATGGAATACGGCACGGGCGCCTTGATGAGTGTGCCCGGGCATGACGAGCGCGATTTTGAATTTGCGAGCAAATTTGGATTGCCGATCAGGAAAGTCATCGAGTCGAAAGAGGCGGCGGACTCGCAAGACTCACCAGACTGCTTCACCGACTATGGGGTAATGATCAACTCCGGCGAGTGGAACGGCAAGACGACAGACGGTGCCAAGGGCGAAATGGCTGTTTATGCCGAAAAATATCGGTTTGGAGAAGCCGCGACCACCTATCGGCTTCGCGATTGGGGCGTTTCGCGGCAGCGATTTTGGGGGTCGCCGATACCGATCGTTTATTGTGACGCGTGTGGGATCGTACCGGAAAAGTTCGAGAACTTGCCGGTCGAACTGCCAGAGAGAGCGGACTTTAGCGGTACGGGCCAGTCGCCATTAGCCAAGGTGCCGGAATTCTACGAGACGACTTGTCCGAATTGCGAGGGGCCAGCGAGGCGCGAGACGGACACGATGGATACGTTCGTCGATTCGTCGTGGTACTACATGCGATACACGGACCCGAAGAACGAAGTTTTGCCGTTCGACCCCGAAACGGCTGGTTATTGGGCACCCATAGACCAGTACATCGGCGGCGACGACCACGCCGTGATGCACCTGATCTACGCCAGGTTTTGGACGAAAGTGATGCGTGACCTTGGGCTAGTCAAATACAATGAACCTTTCAAACGGCTGCTGACGCAGGGCATGGTCGTCGGCGAGACGTTCTACGACGATTCGACCGGTAAGAAGGTCTATCACATGCCCAACGACGTTACCGTCGCACGTGACGCTAAAGGCAAGATAACGAAGGCGACATCGGCCGATGGTAAAACGCTCAAACACGGAATCGAGCGGATGTCTAAGTCTAAGGGCAACGGCGTGGATCCCGATGAGATGGTCGAGATCTACGGAGCCGATGCGGCGAGGCTGTTCATACTTTTTGCTGCGCCGATCGAGAATGAGCTTGTCTGGAACGAGGCCGGAATCGAAGGCGGAGTGAGGTTTTTGCAGCGTGTCTGGCGGCTTGTTCACAAGTGGTATGCCGTCGGAACGCAGGCTGCCAGCCTGCCCGCGGCGAGCGGCAGCGACCCCGCCCGCAAGCTTCGCCAGAAGACGCACCATACGATCAAGCGCGTGTCCGATAGCTTTGAGAGTCTACAATTCAACACGCCCGTCGCGGCTTTGATGGAGTTATCGAACGCGATAGGCGACATCGGGGTCGAACCGACGAATGCGAGCGATGACGAGAAGTTTGCCGTGCGCGAGGCGTTGACCGCGTTGACGATGATGCTGACACCATTTGCACCACACACTGCCGAAGAATTGTATTCGGTACTTGTGGAAAGCGACATTGGGATGATCGCGCACGGCGCACGTTTCCCCGAATACGACGAAGAATTGGCAACGGCCGACGAGATCGAGATCGCGGTCCAGGTCAACGGCAAGCTGCGCTCGCGCGTCATGGCGTCGCCTGAGGCCGCGAACGACGAGCTGCAGGAAATGGCGCTTGCAGACGCCAAGGTGCACGAGCACATCGCCGGCAAAGAAGTCGTGAAGATCATTGTCGTACCTCAAAGACTGGTGAACATTGTCGTCAAGGGCTGACGGTTTTCTTCCTTGCTTGCAAAACTTAAACAAACTAAAATCGTATCGTATTTAGAGCCGCCTTGGCGGCCGTAAGATAGCTCCGTCTAACCCTCCATGAAGGAATGCCAGCTTTGTAAGAACTGTTTCGCCGACAGCGTCGGAACCTGTCCGAACGACGGGATGCCGACGGTTCACACGATCGCCGGCGAACCTGTTCTTGAGGGAAAATATCACCTCGAATGCCGTCTGGGCCAAGGCGGTATGGGTGTGGTCTATAAGGCGCGGCATGCATACCTAAAGACGCAGCTCGCGATCAAGGTAATTCTTCCCGATCTCGTCGGCAACGACCCGCAGCTTGTTACGCGCTTCCGACAGGAAGCGCTCGCGGCCGCAGCGATACGGCATCAGAACGTTGTCAGTGTAACGGACTACGGAGTGATCGATGGCACATTGCCGTTCCTGGTGATGGAATACGTCGAGGGCGAATCGCTTCACGACCTGTTGGCCCGCGAAAAGTCGCTGTCGCCTGAACGGGCTCTCGAACTGATGTCCGCCGTCTGTGCCGGCGTAGGTGCGGCGCATCACCAGGGCATCGTTCACCGCGACCTAAAACCGCTGAACATAATGATCTGCAACGGCAAGCCGAATATGTCGCAGGCGGTGAAGATCCTCGATTTCGGCCTGGCAAAGATCAAATCGGGTGAGCTTTTGGGATCCTTTATCCAGGCTCAGACAACCGGCTTGATGGGCTCGCCTTATTACATGGCGCCCGAGCAGTGGGCCGACGATGAGCCTGACTCGCGGGCTGATGTTTATTCGCTCGGCGTGATGATGTTCCAAATGCTGGCCGGTGATGTGCCTTTCAAGGGCTCGTCGATACCGGCGATCATGAAGAAGCATATCTCCGATCCGCCGCCGAAATTTGCCGATCTGGGCGTCACAGTCTCTCCTGAGCTCGAGCGCGCAGTAACGCATACGCTCGAAAAGGATCCGAACAAGCGCACCGCGTCGGTCGATATATTTGTCCGCGAGCTGCAAACGGCAATTCTTCCTGCTTCGCAGTTCATACACTCCTCGACGGGCAGGGCCCTGCCTGTCTCGACGGTCAAGATAACGACGAAGCCGCCGAAGTCGTCCGTATACGTGGACAACATAGCCGTCGGCGAGACGCGGCCCGATGACGGCCTGCTACTGCTCGAGGGCGTCCAAAGCGGCAATCACCACCTTCGCGTGAGCAAGGACGGCTTCTATGACTGGCTTGGCGACATCGTGTGTGACGGCAAGCCGCAGGAGGTCGTGGCTGAGCTCAGGGTGGGCCGCGAAGACGCTGTCCCAAGGCCAGGAACAGAACAGGCCGCATCGGGTGCCGACACCATGGCCAACCGCGGCGTTCTCGACAATCGCGACTCGATGGCGCAAACCGTTCAGCAGTCGTATATCCAGGGCCAGACCGGTGTGGCCATTCCTTCTGAACAGAAGAAGGGCTTCTTCTCGCCTGTTGTTTTCGGAATCGGTGGATTATTGGCACTCTTACTCATCGGGATCATCGGGCTTGGCGGGGCGTATATGCTGGGCTTTTTCGGCGGCACCAAACAGGGCGGCAACAACGCCGTACGGCCGACGCCGGCCGGCAGTCCCGTGGAGTTCAAGCCGGAGTTGGTTGCGATTCCGGGCGGTACCTTCAAAATGGGCCGCAGCGAGGGCCGCGAGAACGAACGGCCCGAGAACATGGTCGACGTCAAGCCGTTCAAATTGGACAAGACCGAGATCACGAACGCCGAGTACTTTAAATTCGTCAGCGACACGAGCTATCGTCCGGTGCCGGCCCATTGGGTCAACGACAAACCGATCGCCGGCCAGGAGAGAATGCCGGTACGGTTCGTGAATATGGACGATATCAACGCGTTCATCGCGTGGCGGTCAAAGCGTGACGGCGTCACGTATCGCTTGCCGAGCGAGGCTGAGTGGGAATTCGCTGCCCGCAACGGCGCCAAGGATGATCTTTATCCGTGGGGCAGCACTTTTCAGGCGAAATGTGCGGTCACAGATAAAGAAAATACCGAACCCGAACCCGTAGGAGCGATGTCCTGCCCCGATGATTGGGGTATTGTCGACCTGATCGGCAATGTCTACGAATGGACCAGCTCTAAGGCCAGCCTTTATCCCGGCAGCAAGGGCGTGATGAAGGAATCCAGGGAGCCGCGATATATGATCCGCGGCGGCGGGGCGTTGAGCAAATCGAACGGCGAATTCGGCATCACATCTACGTTCCGTCAGGATGTTGAAGGAAGCAAGCGGGACAAGGAACTCGGTTTTAGGCTGGTGGCACCGGCATGATCTGGTATGAAGACTGTTCTTAGGGCGGCGACTGTTTTCGGGGCTTTTGCCCTCGCGACGATGTGCGCGGCCGGCCAGGACCTTGGGAGCAGCAACAAGCTTTTTGGTGCGCCTAACGCTAAACTCGGCAAGAAAAAGACCCTTAAGAGACTAGTACCAAAACGCTACTCAACGGCGGGAAAGTCCAAACGCTCAACAGCCAAACCCGACCAAACATCCGCATCAAAGACGACAAAGCCAGCGAACACGACGGCAGCGCAGCCCGTAAAGAGTGTGCCAAAACTGAGCGCTGCTCCTGTCAGCGCCGCTGACGCTGCACTTTTTGAGAAGCTGATCGACGAGGGCAATCTTGCCCGCGACGAGCGTAACTATGCCACCGCCGAATCGGCCTACACCCGCGCCCAGGCGATCAAACCCAACGACGCCCGCGCCGTTTACGGCCTGGGAAATCTATACAGCGACCAACAGCGGTGGGCGGATGCAGAAATGGCGTACCGTTCGGCCTTGCAGCTCGATCGCGGCAATGCGTTCGTATACATTGCGTTGAGCTACGTACTCTCGCAGCCGATATTCGTTTCTGATCTTGGTGCGCGTTATGAGGAGGCCGAAAAGCTGGCCCGACGTGCGACAGAGCTGGATCCTTCTAATGCGCTGGCGTTCGACCAGCTCGGGGTTTCGATGGAACTTCGCGGCCTCGTCGGCAGTGATACCGAGAACATGTATCGCAACGCCCTTCGCCTCGATGCGGAATTTGCTCCGGCGTATGCCCATCTAGGACGGCTGCTGCGCCGACGCGGGATGTTGAAGGAGTCGGCTGCGGTTTACGGCGATGCTGTCCGTCACGCGGTGGACGTACCGACGATGATCCTCGTCGCCGACGTACTACAGTCGGAACAGCGTTTTGCCGACTCGGTGCCGTTGCTGCAAAAGGCGATCGACGAGGACCCGCGAAACCCGACGGCCCTCAATCTTCTCGGGCGTGCGCTGACGGCCACGGGCAAATACGAGGACGCCGAGCGTGTCCTGCAGCGCAGCTTCAACATGACGCCGAACGGATTTATTACAAATTTGCTTCTCGCTTCGCTTTACGAACGGCAGTCCAAGTATGAACTGGCCGAAAATGCACTGTTGCGGGCATTGCGCTCGGTCCCTGAGAACGAGAAGCGGAGCTTGTCCCGACAGTTCGAGTTCGTCGGCGACGGTTATATGAGGACCGGCAAGACCCGTAATGCCGAACGGGCCTACCGCCAGGCTCTGGCACTGGACGGCGAGAAGAATTCTCTTGCCGATAAACTCGCCCGGGCCCATCGCAGCTAGCTCCAGGAGATATTTTGTCCCTTTTCCCCATGTTCTGCCCCAAGTGCAAAGAGACCTTTGAAGACGGCTCGCGGCGTTTTTGCCCGACCGACGGCTCGCGCCTTGTGCCGGAACAGCTTGGCGACCAAGGTGAGCAATGGCAGGGTGGAATCTTCGCGAGCTTGCTCCCAAAGCACAAGAAGACGACACAGGCGGTAAACAAGATGTCGCCATCCGTGGTCACCGAACGGCCCGCGCCGCATGCCGACGCGGAAGCCGATGACGCCGGGGACTTCTTCATTCTTGAGGATATTGAGCCGGATGCGACTGTCGATCCGATCTTGACCGAGGCGGCGGTAATTCAGCCTGAGCATGTTAATAGGCGTCCGCCGATCCGAAAGGTCGATCCTGACCAGATCCCGGCCGGGCATGTCGAGCTGGGTGAGACGGACCGACTCACCGTTAGCTCGGCCGATTTTCGCGCGGATGACCCGCAGGCGTTCATCGGACGGACGGTCAAGGGCCGTTATGTCGTCACAGAATATTTCGGCGGCGACGAATCGGGCTATGCGTTTCTCGCGGATGACAGGATCACACCCGACAGAAAGGTTCTTCTGCGTATCCTGCTTCGCGGCGAAACGGACGACGATCTCGGCGACATTCTCGACGAGGAACGTGTCTCGCTTTCGCACTTCAGTCATCCGAATATCGCTCGGCTTATCGACTCGGGCCAGTTCACCGACGGCACACGTTATCTTGTCGGCGAATATGTCGACGCGCTGTCTGCGGCCGATATCTTAGGGATCCACGGTGCATTCGACGCGCAGCGGGCTGCACGGGTTATCAGGCAGGCTGCTTACGCCCTGGGCGAAGCACATCAGGAAGGCATCGTTCACCGCGATCTCCGTCCATCGAACCTGATCATCACGCCGGGCGATGGCGACGGCGATCATGTCACGCTGGTCAACTTTGGCGCCTCGACCGGCGAGCCGACCGAGGCGACGATGCCCTACAAGGCTCCCGAAATACTCATGGGCGGGGTTCCAAGCGCCGCGAGCGATATCTTTTCGCTGGGTGTCGTCGCTTTCGAAATGCTGACGGGCAGGCTGCCGCTTGTGCGCTCCGGTGCAGGTGAGTCCACTAAGGCGCAGAATAGCCATCTGGAAAAAGGTCCATCCAGTTTGCGCTCAGGCCTGTCGCGAACGGTCGACGCCGTGCTGGCAAAGGCGCTTGCATTCAAGGCAGCCGACCGCTATGCGACGACCCGCGACTTTGGTGACGCCTTTTATGCCGCATTGACAGAAGATGAGGAGGTCCCGGCGCGGGCGCAGGGCGCAGGTACCGCTGTTGCGGACGAGTCCGTACTACCGTCTGACGACACGGCATCGACGATCGACTCGGTCGATGCGACGCAGAGACAGGGCTCGCGCGCCAAGGTCATCGGTGGTATTGGGTTGCTTGTATTAGTAGGCTTGCTGGCCTTTGGCTGGTACTACGCGGTAACGCATCCCACGGAGCCGGTTCAGCCGGTTAGCGCGAGCCTCGAGCAGAATACGAATACGCCGGTCTCGACACCCGCCGAGGTGCCGCAGCCGCAGCGCACCATCGTGCCGCCGCCAAACTCGGCCCTGTATCAAAACGACAGGCAGAGCCTGCGAGGCGATCTGCTGGACAACTTCATCGGGTTCACGATGTATTATCCCAAAGACTGGAAGGTCAACGGGCCGCGGCCCGGCGACAATGGTGGTACGCGTGGAAAGTTCATCGATATTTCGAAGGAGACGCGAGACGGCCAGATGCAGGAACAGATGCTTGTGAGTTACTACCCCAGCAAAGGTACTTTTGATCTTGACGCGGACGCGTTCCCAGAACGACTCAAGGAAACGAACGACACTTTGAAAAAGCTGCTGCCTGGATATCAGATCGTCTCGGAGGGCGAGGTCAAGGTGAACGGCGGCTGGCGGGCCTATGAGATCAAGTTTCAGGCCGGAGGCGCGTCTGCTTCGGGCGGAAAGCTGACCGTCTGGGGCCGCCGCCTTTATATTCCCGCCGCACGGCCCGGCGTTCGCAACGGGTTTGAGCTAACGATGCTCGCCACGTCGTTCTCCGACCAGGTCCGAAGCGTTGACGATCTCGGCGTCCGCGGCGACCTCGCGAGTATCCTTTACACCTTTGAGCCCAGCCAGAATTTCTAGTCGGCGTTACATAATTGTTGCCCCGCTCGCGATTGCCGCTTTGAGAACGAAGCGGATTCACATATAATTCCTCTAAAATTAGTTAGTTCGTTGTTGGCCAATTTCCAACTCGGTCGAAGTATAGGTATCGCGGGCTTTTTTGCCGTTCATCCGCCGCTGTGAGGAGCCTTCATATGTTCAAACGCCAAAGCTTGTTGCCTTCCGTTGCCGTTCGGTCTGCTTTGATAGCAATCATCTGCATTATGTCTCGCTTGCGTCTCGCGGCCATTCTCGTTGTGTCCGCATCGGCCGTGGTGTTCTCATTCGCCATGTCGGGCGACGTTTCAAACGCCAAGGCCGGCGTTCCGGATCCTTTTTCTATCGGCTTCACGGAGGTTTATTGTGGCGCGCCACCGTCGACGTGGCGGCAAGCTGAACCAGTTGTGCTGCCGCCGCACGAATTCCCGGTAACCGTTCCGGTCAGCATAACCGGTTTCGCGTTCAGTCCGCCGGATGTGACCATCAACATCGGCGATACGGTGATGTGGACGAATAACGACCCGACAATTCATACCACAACGAGCGACAGCGCGGTCTGGGACTCGGGCGACCTGTCAATGGGAGGGACGTTCAGTTTCACTTTTAACTCCACGGGAAACTTTCCATATCATTGTAATCGCCATCCATCTATGACAGCGGTCGTCCATGTCGTTGGAGCTCCAACTCCGACTCCGACACCGATACCATCCCCGACGCAATGCCCGCGCGACCTGATGATCTATCGCGTCGGCGATGGCGCCGCTGCTCTTACGAACGTGGCGACCGCGGTCTTTGTCGACGAATACACCACCGGCGGGGCCTTTGTTCAGTCGATACCGATGCCGGTAACGGTTGTCGGTGGGAACAGGATCCTGACGGCCGTCGGCAATTCGACATCAGAGGGATTTCTCACGCTATCAGTTTCTGGAACTCATCTTGTTCTGAGCGGCTACGATAAGGTCCCCGGCGGGGCCAACCCGAGCGCCGACCCGCCGACAACGACGAACCGGGTTATTGGCCGGATCGATGGAGCGGGTACCGTCAATACGACGACCGCTTTGAATGACCCGACCGGCAACATACGAGGCGCGGCATCGACGAACGGCACGGACCTGTGGCTCACGACATCCAGCAGCGCAGAACGCTATGTGCCATTTGGGAACGTGGGAGCATCAACACAATTGAGCACCGCCCCGACGAATACCAGAGCGGTCGGTATCTTTGGCGGGCAGCTCTACATAAGTTCGGCGTCCTCGCCATTCTTCGGTGTTGCAACAGTTGGAAGCGGAACTCCAACTACAAGCGGACAGACAACTACCCTGCTAATGGGCTTCCCGACCACCGGCACACACTCCAGCTATCAATTTGGGTTTGCGAACGCAACGACGCTCTACGTTGCAGATGACGGATCTGCTGCGAACGGCGGCGGCATTCAAAAGTGGACACTCAGTGGTATGACGTGGTCCCTGGCTTACACTCTGCTCAATAACGGCACCACGACGACCGCCGTCAGAGGTCTAACGGTGGACGGGAGTGGGGCGTTTCCGGTTATCTATGCGACGACGACGACCAACCCGAATACTCTTATCAGTGTGATCGACACGGGTGCCGCATCCACGGCGACGACGCTTGCCACGGCTCCGACAAATACCGCGTTCCGCGGCGTTGCCTTTGGCCCGGGCTGCGTCGTCGGGGCGACACCCACGCCGACCACAACACCTGTGGGCACGCCAACGCCAACTGTGACACCGACACCAACACCGGCAGCAACGCCGACCCCGACGCCGACGCGAACACCGACACCCACGCCGACGCCAACGCCCGGCGTGACGCCTTCGCCAACACCGACACCGGCGATGAACGTCATCATAAACGAAGCGGATTCCGATACGCCCAGTACCGATGTGGCCGAGTTTATCGAGCTATATGACGGCGGCGTTGGGAATACCTCATTGACCGGCCTGGTCGTTGTCCTGTACAACGGTGCCGATGACCTGTCGTATGCTGCGTTCGATCTCGATACGTTTAGTACGAACGGCAGCGGATACTTTACGCTCGGGAATGCTGCCGTTCCCGGGGTCGATCTGATCTTCGCGAACGGCACCTTACAGAACGGGGCTGATGCGATCGCCCTGTACGCAGGCGACGCGGCCAACTTCCCGAACGGCACTCCTGTAACGACGACGAATCTTCGCGATGCTTTGGTGTATGACACGAGCGATCCGGATGATGCAGGCTTGCTGGTCTTATTGAACGCCGGCCAGCCACAGGTTGATGAGAACGCAAACGGCAACGGCGACACTGTCTCGATGCAGCGATGTCCGAACGGCTCAGGCGGCGCGCGAAATACCGTAACGTACCGTGTTCAGCTGCCGACCTCCGACGCCGTAAACACATGCGCCGATCCGACGCCCACTCCGACGCCGACACCCACGGTGACACCGACGCCAACAGTGACGCCATCGCCGGGCATTTCGCCGACCCCGACGCCGACACCGACGCCGACGATTACCCCCACACCAGGCGTGACGCCGACACCGACGCCCACGGCGACGCCGACACCGACGCCGACACCGACTCCGGGCGGCACGCCGGTTCCGATCAGCTTGACCGCGATCGGCTCACCGGCATGTGAGAATTTCGACACGCTTGCGTCCAGCGGCATGTCCGGCGTGCTGCCAATGGGCTGGGCCTTAAGCGAATCGGGGACGGCGGCGAATGGCTTCTACACGGCCGGCAACGGAGCGTCGAACGCTGGTGATACGTATAGCTTTGGCACCGGCACGGCTACTGAACGGGCCTTTGGCGGGCTGCAGAGCGGCTCGTTGATCCCGACCATCGGAGCGACCTTTGCCAACAACACTAGCCAGCAAATTGGTTCGCTGGTTATCGCCTACACCGGCGAGCAGTGGCGTCTCGGGGCCACCGGACGGACCGACAGGCTTGATTTTCAGTACAGCACCGATGCGACCAGCTTGACCACCGGAACATGGATCGACGTTGATCAGCTCGATTTCAACGCTCCGAACTCGACGGGCACCGTAGGACCATTAGACGGAAATGATCCGGCTAATAGGACGATGATCACGTTCACTATCAATGGGCTGAGCATAGCCAGCGGGAACACGTTCTGGATCCGCTGGAACGACTTCAACGCGGCCGGAGCCGACGACGGCCTGGGCGTAGACGATTTCTGCCTGACACCAGGTGCAGGAGGTGTGCTGACTCCTACTCCTACTCCGTCGCCGACACCGACGCCAGTGATAACTCCGACGCCTTCGCCGACGGCGACCGTAGCTCCGACGCCGACGCCGACACCGACGGCGACGGTAGCGCCGACGCCAACCCCAACACCGACCAGGACGCCGACTCCGACACCGACCGTGACGCCAACGCGGACGCCGACACCGACACCGAGCATGTCACCGACACCAGGTGTGACGCCGACGCCGGTCGTGACGCCTACGCCGCCGCGAACGCCGACGCCGACCCCGACCGTGATCCCGACGCCGACGGTTACGCCGACGCCGATGCTGCGGTTCTGCAACGGGGCGCCGATCGATATGAATTTGAACGCGCCGGCCGTTCCTTATCCGTCGATCATAACGGTTGCGGGTGCACCTTCGATCACGGGCGG
>Ga0163161_10000839_pt1 | contig 23977 bp, 18 predicted proteins | sample S45metaG_FD_129847 | JGI IMG/M metagenome (GOLD analysis project Ga0163161, IMG submission 129847) | Switchgrass rhizosphere microbial communities from Kellogg Biological Station, Michigan, USA - S4-5 metaG | ecosystem: Host-associated > Plants > Roots > Rhizosphere > Soil | place: USA... | reverse complement strand
TTTGCGAAAAAGAAAACGAATTAAAAGCAGTACATACATAAATAATGGATAGAAATACCTTTACAGGACTGTTCCTGATTATGATCATTTTGGCAGGATCATTCTACTTTTTGAAGCCGAACGCGGCTGAACTAAAAAAAGCCCAAGAAACGGAGCGCCAAGATTCTTTAAAAAAAGCTGGTGTTAATCCAGCACAAAAAGATACAACTAAAACAGCTGCAATTGCAAATCCTGTTGTAGATTCTTTAGCCTTAAAAGGCCCTTTTGGCACCGCTATTACGGGTACCGAAGCCGCAACCGTTTTAGAAAACGAGAATTTATTGATCACTCTAAGCAATAAAGGTGGTAAAATTAAATCAGTTGAAATTAAAGGTCAGAAAACCTTTACCGGAAAACCGCTTATTTTATTTGATGGACACCAGAATAAGTTTGGCTTAAATCTGAATGCTGCTGGTAAAGTAATCAATACCAATGATTTATACTTTACACCAACAAAAACAGGAAATACGGTTACCATGCGTGCCAACTATGGTGCAAATGCTTATGTAGAATATGTTTATGATTTAAAAGCATTGAGCAATAAAGTTAGTTTCAATATTAATGTGGTTGGTTTACAACAGGTAATTGCGGGCAACAACATCGGTTTAAACTGGCAAACTACTTTAAAACAGCAAGAGAAATCGATCGAAAGTGAGCACCGTTACTCTGCCCCTTACTACAAGTATCTGGATGGTGATGTAAACCATTTAAGTGTTTCTAAAGATGAGAAAGAAGAGTTATCGAAAGGTAAAATCCAATGGTTTTCTTTTAAACAACACTTTTTCTCGGCTTCATTGATCTCAAAACAAGCTTTCGATAAGGGAAGTTTAGAAGTTAAGATCCCAACTACTCCTGGTGAGGTGAAGTTTTATGATGCCAATATGCAATTGCCATATGCGCATACTGCAAACCAGGTTTACGAAATGGAATTCTATTTCGGAACAAACAAATTCTCCGCTTTAAAAGCACAGGGATATGATTTGGAACAACAGGTGGATATGGGTTACTGGCCATTAAAATACATTAACCGTTTTATTGTATTGCCGGTATTTAATTTCTTAAACAGCTTTGGCTGGAATTATGGATTAATTATTTTGGTATTAACCATTTTGTTAAAACTTGCTTTATCGCCACTAACTTATAAGTCATACTTATCAATGGCTAAGATGCGGGTTTTGAAACCAGAAATGGACGAAATTAAAGCTAAAGTAGGTGAAGACAATGCGACATTGGTTCAACAGGAGTATTTAAAATTATATAAGAAAGCTGGCGTAAACCCGCTGGGCGGATGTTTGCCAATGGTACTGCAATTGCCTTTGGTGATGGCCTTTTTCTTCTTCTTCCCTAACTTGTTTGAGTTGCGTGGAGAAAGTTTCTTGTGGATGAAAGATTTATCAACCTATGATGAGTTTATCAAATTTGGTGTAAAAATCCCTTTCATTGGCGATCACTTGAGCTTAATGTGTGTACTGATGACCATCTCTACATTGATTATGACTTACTTTAACAATCAGGTTTCGGGTGCTACAGGTCAGATGAAATACATTGGTTACATTATGCCGGTTATTTTCTTAGGTGTGTTAAACAGTTACCCTGCCGGATTAAACTATTACTATTTCTTAGCCAACTTAATGACTTTCGGACAGCAGTTCTTAATTCGTAAAATGGTTGATGATGATAAAATACATGCTTTAATCCAACAAAACAAAGCGAGACCAGCTGATGAAAAAAAGAAAAAATCTAAATTCCAACAACGTTTAGATGACTATATGCGTCAGCAACAACAAGCTAAAAAATAATTTAGCCGTTTAACCATACGGAAACCCCCGGTTACTTAAAGTGATCGGGGGTTTTTGGTTGGAGCTGCGCGGGTGGCGAAAAGCGTTTGGTGTTTGGCAGAGCGTGGCAATAAGCTTATGGAGCATTAACTTCGGACCTTCGGCCTCAGCCTTTGCACTCCTCCACTATATGGCTTTTAATTGTAATATTTGACATACAAGTTTCTTAATAAGCTAAAAAATTCCAATTTTAGAAGATTAAATCTCAACCAACAAATTAATTAACTTTTAAAAATGCAAAAGAGACTAACAATTATTCTGTTTTTCGTTGTCAGCTTTGCCTACGCACAAAAAAAACCATTAAATCATAGCGTTTATGATACCTGGGAGTCAGTAGGTACAAAGCAATTATCAAATAATGGTCAATGGGCCATGTATAGCATCTTACAACAAGAAGGTGATGCACAATTATACATCACTAACATCAAAACCAATGCGAAACTGAATATTGCAAGAGGAATAAATTCACAGTTTAGTAACGACTCTAAATTTGCAGTTTTTAATATCCGTCCTTTAAATAAAGATCTGCGTCAGGCTAAAATCAAAAAGAAAAAACCTGATGAACTACCAAAAGATTCATTGGGTATTGTAAACCTCACTACCAGTGCCATTACCAAGGTGGCAAGAGTAAAATCTTTTAAATTTCCGGAAGAAGGTTCGGGTGTACTGGCATATTTAACTGAAAAGCCGGATACTGCAAAGAAAACTGTAAAACCTGCCGATAAAAAAGATGACGAAATAGATTTTGCCGATGATGAGCCAGCTGCTAAAGCAAAAACAGAGGAAGGAACTGATTTAGTGGTGAAAAGTCTTTTAACCGGTACTGATAAAACCTATAAATTTGTTACCGACTATTATTTCAGTAAAGATGGCAAACAATTGGTTTTCGCCTGCAGTGGATCTAAAAAGGATAAAATAGCTCCACAAGGTGTATTTTTATTAAATACGGAAAAAGGCACACTTAAAACGTTAATTAAAGGCAAAGGCAGTTTCAAAAACTTCACTTTTGACGAAGAAAGTGAGCACGTTGCTTTTGTTGGCGAACAAAGTCCGGAAAAGCAAGAGATAAAAGATTACAATGTTTATTACAATTCTTTAACGCTCGATACTGCTCAGATCTTGGTTGATTTTGACATGCCGGGCTTGCCTGCAAAGTGGTCGGTAAATGGTGATGGAAAAATAACCTTCAGTAAAGATGGAAAGAAATTGTTTTTTGGGATCTCCCCGATCAAAAAACCAAAAGATACGACTATTGTAGATTTCGAAGTGGCAAAAGTTGATGTTTGGAATTACAAAGACGATTATTTACAGCCTATGCAGCTTAAAAATGCAGACAGAGACAGCAAAAAAAGTTATTTATCGGTAGTTGATGTATATAGCAGTGATCCAAAAGTAATCCCATTAACAGATCAAAAATTACCAGATGCTAACCTGATTGCAGAAGGTGACGCCGCAGTGGTTCTCGCTTCTACTGATTATGGTCACCGGATCGAATCGCAATGGAGTGGCTCAACATCCAAGGATTATTATCTGGTTGACACTAAAACCGGTCAGAAAAAGAAAATTATTGAGGGTTTGAACGGTTATGCACTCGCTTCTCCTGCTGGCAACTATGTTTTATACTTTGACAGAAAGGCAGGAAGCTGGAATACTTACAATGTGGCAACAGCAAAGCTTACTGTTTTAACCGCAGGTTTGAGTGAAAAATTTGTTGATGAAGAAAATGATGTGCCAGATTTACCATCAGCTTACGGTTTAGCTACCTGGACAGAAGGCGATAAAGCGGTTTTAATTTATGATAAATATGATATCTGGTCCTTCTCACCAGATGGAAAATCGGCACCGAAAAACATCACTGCAGGTTTTGGAAGGGCAAACAACCTTACTTTCCGTTACGAAAATGTACAACAAGAAAACCGATCTGAAAGAAACGCAGATAGCAAATTTGTAAAAGCTAACGAACTGGTATGGTTAGATGGCTTCAATAACCTAACCAAGGAAAACGGTTTTTACCGCACCAATGTAGGTTCGGCTAAAGCACCAGAATTGGTGGTTATGGCTAAATTTAAGTATTCAAACCTGGTAAAGGCCAAAGACGCTGATGTTTACATTTACGACAAAGCCAATTACGTAGAATCACCAAATGTTTACATAACGACCGATTTTAAAACCGAAACAAAATTAAGCAATACCAATCCTCAACAACAAAACTACAATTGGGGCACTGCCGAACTGGTTAAATGGACAACACCAAAAGGTTATAAGGCAGAAGGCATTTTATATAAACCAGAAAATTTCGATCCCAATAAGAAATATCCGATGATTGCTTATTTCTATGAGAAACTCACGGATGGTTTATATGCTTATCAGGCGCCTGCTCCTACTCCATCCCGTTTAAATATCTCCTATTTTGTGAGTAATGGCTATCTGGTTTTTGCACCGGATATTAGTTATGAAACTGGTCATCCGGGTAAATCTGCTGTAGAATTTATCAATTCTGGTGTCGAAAGTCTAAAGAAAAACAGCTGGGTAGATGGCAATAAAATCGGCATCCAGGGTCAAAGCTGGGGCGGTTATCAGGTAGCTTACTTAATTACCCAAAATAACATGTATGCAGCAGCATGGGCTGGTGCGCCCGTAGCCAACATGACTTCGGCTTATGGTGGTATCCGTTGGGAAACCGGCATGAACCGTCAGTTTCAGTACGAAAAAACACAAAGCCGTATCGGTGCTACCCTTTGGGAAAAACCAGAATTATATATCGAGAACTCTCCTTTATTCATGTTCCCGAAAGTAAATACACCAGTAGTGGTGATGGCCAATGATGCAGATGGTGCTGTGCCCTGGTACCAGGGGATTGAAATGTTTACCGGCCTGCGCCGTTTGGGTAAACCCGTTTGGATGCTGAACTACAATGGTGAAGCACACAATCTGGTTCAACGCCAAAACCGTAAGGATATTCAGATCCGTGAGCAACAGTTTTTCGATTATTACTTAAAAGGTGCAAAAGCTCCTGCCTGGATGACCAGCGGAATTCCTGCAACTGAAAAAGGAAAAACCTGGGGTTTCGAATTAACGGATGATAAACCTTAGTTATTCCGGTGGTCCATTATTGAATTGAAGGCCATGGGCGCAGAAGAAATAGTTTATAGCAGCTAGCTAAAAAATTTAAATCCATAGTAAATAGCAGTAGCTATCTATTATGGATTTTTTAATGATCATATTATAAAGCCGTTATTATCTTCCAGACTAAATACGGCCATTGCTATTGACTCCAAACCCCAAGCGCCCAACTCCGAACTCTTTTCTATGATCTTTCCCTTAAAAAAGGTATTTTAACCGCTTCAAAGCAAAAACTAAATATTTCTAATGGCATTAAGCAGAATTTGGTCGGCATTTATTATTGTAGCTATCGTTGTGGCCTGTATTAAGTGCTTTTTCTTCGGGCAAAGCGATATTTTCAACTGGATGGTGATTGGTAAATCGTCTGATCCGGCAAATCCGTTAAAATTAGATGGCATTATCGAAACCTGTTCAATTGCGGTTAAACTTTGCATCGAGCTGGTTGGTACTTTGGCTTTATTTATGGGTTTTATGAGTATTGCCGAAAAAGCGGGTGGCATCCGTTTATTATCGAAAATCATTAGTCCGTTTTTTTCAAAGCTTTTTCCTGAAGTTCCAAAAGGTCACCCGTCAATGGGGCACATGATCATGAATTTTTCTGCTAACTTACTGGGATTGGATAATGCAGCAACTCCATTTGGAATTAAAGCCATGGAAAGCTTACAAGAGCTAAACCCAAATAAAGATACTGCCAGTAACGCGCAAATCATGTTTTTGTGTTTACATGCGGCAGGTTTGTGTTTAATCCCTGTAAGTGTTATTGCCATACGCTCTACCCAAAACGCACAAGATCCAACGGATGTATTTATCCCCTGCATGATCGTAACCTTTGCAGGTACCATGGCAGCCATGATCATCGTTTCTTTTAAACAGAAAATCAACCTTTTTCAACCCATCATCCTAACCTGGGTATTGGGTATTTCTGCTGTAATTGGCGCTATAGTGTGGTATGTTAGCCGTTTAAATACTGCAGGTATAACATCTTTCTCCGGTTTACTTAGCGGCGGCCTGATCTTATTGATATTTTTACTGATCGTACTTGGTGCACTCTATAAGAAAATTGACGTTTTCGATTCGTTTATTGAAGGTGCCAAAGGTGGATTTGAGACGGCTATTAAAATCATCCCTTACCTGGTTGGCATATTGGTAGCGGTTTGTATGCTCAGAACCAGTGGAACCTTTGATGTAGTAATGAACGGCATTAAACAGGCTTTTGTTTTTTTTGGTGCCGATACCCGTTTTGTTGATGCCCTTCCAACGGCTTTGATCAGACCCTTAAGTGGTGGTGCGGCAAGAGGCATGATGGTGAGTACCATGATTTCTAATGGTCCGGATTCTTTTGCCAGTAGATTATCCGGGGTTTTTCAGGGGGCTTCGGACACTACATTTTATGTAGTAGCAGTTTATTTCGGATCGGTAAGCATAAAAAATACCCGTTATGCCATTGGTTCCATGTTACTGGCCGATTTGATAGGTGTAATTACGGCAATAACGATGGCTTACTTATTCTGGCCGGGACTAAAATAGACCGACAACAAAAAATCCCTATTCGACTGTATAAGCCAAATAAGGATTTTTTTATGAGCATTAGGTTAAATGTGATTTACACTACGAAACCTGCGGAAAAGAAATTCTGTAAATAATTTCATCAATGGCATCGGGATCAATAGCCACATTTTTAGACGCACACCATTTTTCATTTTTATTATCCAACCAGATACAAAAAGAATGGTAACCATCTAAAACAACGGCATAAGTTTCATGAAAATCATCTTGGATACGCATGCAAAATCCTTTAAAAATTTTGCCTCTAACAATGAATTGCAGGGTGGAATAATTTTCTAACATGGCTCATTATATTTTTGGTTAAATTACAACAAATTCTAAGCGAGAATGTTTCGTTAATTTAAAGGAATTAATAATTAATCCTTAAACTATCCAAAAAGGCTTAACCTATGTTTAACATGTTGGAATAACCTTTAGCTATCAAACGCTTTTTTGAGGGTAAAAATATCTCGCACTGCAGATTTAATATCGTACGTCCCCTTTTTACGATCGATGTTTCGGCGATTACTTCATCTCCTTCGCTTGCGGGCGCAAAATAATCGATATAATTATTTACCGTGGTGTAACGTTCGTTTAATCCCATGGTAAAAACCGTAGCCCCAATTAAATCATCAATAATCCCTGCAGTTACGCCACCGTGTAAAATCTGGTATGGATTGGTCATTTCTTTACGAATGGTATACTTGCAAACCAAAATGCCATTTTCGGCTTTTATTAAAACAGGTGCCAGCCAGTTCATAAAGTTTGATGGCGAATCGGTAATCACTTTGCCTATTGATTGTCTTAAGAAATTCAGACGTTGCTCGCTTAATGATACTTCCATGGGATGTAAAATGTAATGATGTCAGATGAATGAGGTAAAAATAAAGAAAACAGTCCATAGTCCATAGTCCATAGTCCATAGTCCATAGTCCATAGTCCATAGTCCATAGTCCATAGTCCATAGTCCATAGTCCATAGTCCATAGAGTGGAAGGGGATTCAGGAAAAAGGTTTAATCGACTGATAAAAAATGGAAGATATTAGCTATCTCCCATTTTCTAAAACGAAACATTAAAACCTAAAACATGATCACCACATCTTGTTATAGTTCTTGAATTCTCAGATAGGAATAATCACTTTAAAACTCAAATTCCTCCCCATATTGTAAATTCCTGAGCGGCCACTGGGCGAACGGTTATAATATTCGAAATATTTCAACCGGTTTAAATTGGATTGGTAAGCGATATTGAAAATATTATCAGCCTGAAGGAAAATATCACACAGGATTTTTCCTTTTTTAGATTTCAATGTTGATCCTACCCCTCCGTTGATTAAAGTATAACCTGCAGTAAAGGTTTCGGTATCATCTAAAGCATAAAATTTGTTTTGATCGGCAAAAAAAGCAGCATCCATTTTTATATAGGGCTTATCAAAAATGCCAATCGCTTTTTGTGCGGTTGCCTTAATCTCTGTTCTTACCTGCAAAGGAGGAATAAAGGGCAAATACTTCGCTTCGTGACCACGTTTACTTAATAACTCCTGGTTCTGGTTTAATCCAACAACATAAGCCAGACTATTGTTAAAATTTAACCATTTCATCATTGAAGGATGTAGATTTACCGAAATTTCTGCTCCATATAACCTGGCTTTCGATTGTTGATACTGATACGTTAAGTTACCGGGAACAATAACAACCGGATTTCCATTGGCATCGGTTAATCGCGATTGGTAAATATAGTTTTGAATGTTATTGTTAAACAGCTCCAAACTGATATCTGCATCTTTTAAATAAGCAATAACACCAACATCTTCCTGAAGGTTAAATTCCGGTTTAAAAGCCCTGTTTCCCAAATACACAATATGTGCACCTGGGTCTAAGCCATTCGAGCCAATTTCGGTAATGTTCGGCGCACGGTATCCCCTGGCAATATTGGCTTTAATCAATAGTTTTTCGGAGATGTTATAGGTTAAACCCAAACTTCCCGATAAACCATAATAGTTTTTATTAAAAGCAGGAAACTGTAGTTTCCCGCCAGCATCCGTCGAGTTTACCTGTTTACCAAAACCAGTTTGGGCATTGGTACCTACATAAAAATCGCTCCAGTTGATATTTCTTCTATCAATCCTGATCCCTCCTGAAACATCAACTTTACCCATCGATTTTTTCGCAAAATAAAAAGCGCCCACATCAAAAAGATCATAATCCGGGATCGGGAAATCTGTAGCTGCCTTGCTCCTGTTGCCCTGATACATGCCGTTTACACCAATGGTACTTTCTATACCGGCGAAATCGGGCAGATTGTATTTAAGGTCGTAATTAAAGGTATTGAGCACTACGTAAAGTCCGGCCTGACTTGATAGCGTCGGGTGGTTATATTCTCTCCGCACACTTTGCTGTCCACCGATCATGAGGTTTAAATCGCTGGTGCCAAATTTATACTGACTGGTATTGTAAAAGCGATAATGCTGAATGTGCTGATGCAAGGGATTAATAGAATAGCTGTTCAGATCGCCATCGGCTACAATAGGCCTGTGTTTAATATCATCTCCATCATCCAATACCTGCCTGGTAAATTTCCTGGACAAAGAATCTCTACTCCCATCGGGAATTTCCATCAGGTTATCATAATAGGTAATGGCTGTTTTAGAAAAACCCCAGTCTTTATCTACCCTTGCACTGGCCGATAAATTGTATTCTCTAAAAGCAGTTCCGTACACCAGACCATCAATTTTATTTTCGTAACTGTGTGCGGTTTTGCCAGTTGCCCTAAATGTATATTTCCAATCGTTTTTAATGTAGGCCAGCCCGATCGACGAAGCGATCATTCCATTATTGCTTTGGTAATTGGCAGTAAAATCGCCTTTTAACTTTCCATTTTCAAAATTCGGGCTATAAGGAATCATGTTGATCACTCCAGCCAATGCATCAGATCCGTAGGTCAAACTGGCGGGGCCTTTTACAACCTCAGCTCTTGTAATGCCATATTCGTCAACCTCAATACCATGTTCATCGCCCCACTGCTGGCCTTCTTGTCTTAAGCCATCGTACAAGGTTAGGACGCGGTTGTAGCCTAAACCACGGATAAATGGTTTAGAAACGTTTGGTCCTGTAGTTACTGCGGTAATGCCTGGAACACCTTTTACAATGGCTTCGATGAGGTTGGTATTTACATTTTGATCCATTGATTTTTTAGATAGCACTGCAATGGGTACAGGGCTTTTACGCAGCTGGGTGGCCCGGTTAACGCCGGTAATTACCACATCGCTTAAATCGGAGGTTAAACTTAACAGATCAGCGTTAACCCAAGCACTATCGCCTTTTAAAACTACTTTAATTCTTTTGGATTGATAACCTATACCCGAAAAAATAAGGTCATAATTTCCGGATGGAATATCTTTTAACTGATAATGACCAGAAACGTTCGATTTAGTGGACCCATTAGACCCGACAATTTTAATGGTGATATTTTCAACAGGTTCGTTTTGGGAGGTAACCAAACCTTTAAGCATCACTTTTTGTGCAATTGCATTTAACGAGATAAAGAAAAAGAAGCAATATAGTAAGAGAGATTTCATGAACACAAATGATTTATCTAAATATAATTTTAGACAAATCTAAATTTTAATTTAAATAAATCAAATAAAATATTTAGACAATAATTAAGATCGGGAAAAATAAGCGCTTAGCGTAAGGCGAAGAGCGTTTTTAACAGCTATAAAAGATTTAAAATGAGCAGCGTATTGCTGCTTTTTGGATTAATGGAAATCGTAGGGAATTGGCTTCCGCTAATTTCAGGGATTTATGCAGATGTGGATAGATAAGAGAAAATCCTTAGAAAAGGCTCAGGCAGCGGTGTCCCTAGAGACACAAGGTAATGTCTCCAGCTGATTTTAGGGGATTTACACAGAGGTGGATAGGTAAGTAAAGATCCTTTGACTACGTTATCATTGATGTTGTTGGCCAATCATTTGTAAATAAACACCTTACACATATACACCCAATGGGGCCATAGGTTACTCCATACCTATTCATGCTTTAGTGCGTCTACAGCATTTGCTTTGGCTGCACGGTAAGATCTGAAACTTACGGTAATCAGCGTGAGTACCATTGACGCGGCCAAGGCCAATACAAAAGGCCATACCCCAAGCTGCACCCGATAAGCAAAACCTGATAGCCACTTGCTTGCTAAAATATAAGCCAATGGCCATGCGACCAGATTGGCCACAAAAACCATCCGGATAAATGCACTATTGAGCATTTTAACCAGCTCACCCGTTGTAGCACCAAGCACTTTTCTGATGGCCATTTCGCGTGTACGCTGGGCTGCAACAAAAGAGATTAGGCCAAAAAGACCGATAAATGAAATAAACATAATTACTCCTGCAAATATCTTGAACAAGAGTCCTGTAATGCGCTCCGATTCATAATAGATGTTGATGTCATCGTCTATAAATTTCGCATCATACACCTCGTTGGGAAAACTACTTTTCCAAAGATTTTCTATTGTCTTCATGGCCGGCATAATTTGTTTGGAATCCAATCTCAATCCCATTTTGTAATACTGCCTTTTCTCCTGATAAAATACCATTGGTGATATTTTTTCCTTGAGTGATTGATCGTTAAAATCTTTTACCACACCCACTATTGGACCTGTCCTTCCATTTTGCGAGATTACTTTACCTATTGCCAGCTGTGGATTAGAGATCCCGATTTTCTTTACAAAAGTCTCATTTGCAATATATGCATTAGCTGTGTCACTTTTTGGATAAACCTTCCCTGCCACAAACTGCAGTCCGAACAGATCGAAATAATGTTCATCGCTTGGGCTTAACCTTACCTCGAAATCTTTATTTTCCCTGCCATCAACATAAAAATTTGTAGTGTTCATGGTACCCGAAAGAGGCGGCCTAACAAAATAACTCTGCTTTTCGACGCCTGGTATATGAAGCAGTTTTTCCCTGAACAGCTGCTGGCTGCTCATGCTTACACTATCACCCGGAAAACCGATAAGTGCCACAGCCTCTTTTTTAAAACCGAGCGGTTTTTCCCTTACATACTGCATTTGCCTGATTACAACAACCGTGGCAATGATAAGCACGATGGTAATCGTAAACTGCATAACGATCAAAATCATCCGCAAACTTAAGTTCCCTGACTGGATACGTACCTTATTTTTGATGGCTAAAGCCGGACTAAAACCTGAAATAATCATGGCAGGATAAAATCCAGCCAAAAAGCTGACCAATACGACAAGAACAAAAAGAAAAACAAAAACCGAAGGGTTTGTAAATAGCGATAATGAAACCTCCCCTTTAAAAAGATGTGATAACAGCGGCAATAATAACTCAGAGAAAATACAGGCCAACAACATAGAAACTATTACTATGGTGGTGGTTTCGGCCAAAAACTGCCATACCAGTTGCCTGCGCATGGCACCCATTACCTTACGCACTCCTACCTCCTTTGAGCGGTTAACGGATTGTGCTGTAGCCAGGTTGATAAAGTTTATGCAGGCTGTAACCATTAAAAAAAGTCCGATAATGGCCAGTCCGTAAACCTCCTTTTTCGTAATGGCTGTTTCAGCAAAATTATTATAACGCTCGCTAAAATGGATATCAGATAAAGCCTGCAAGTGGCTACGCTGATTGCCCGCAAGCTTTTTTTGCTTTAAATATTTATCGCTCATTCTTTCTAACGATTGCTCCAATGCTGCCATGGAAGCGCCAGATCTTAAGAGCATAAAACATTCATTATACGTACTTACCGAATCCCAATCTTGATTGTTGATGCCATAAAAAGTAGGATAACTGATCATGATTTCCATAGGGATACTGCTACTGCCAGGCATATCGGCAAATACACCTACAACCCTTAAACGGATTGAATTCCAAAACGTAAAATTTTTACCTATAGATTCTTGTGCCGAACCAAAGAAAGTTTTGGCAGTTCTCTCCGAAATCACCACGGTATTGGGTTCTGAAAGCGATTGGGTAGGTTTTCCGAAGAGCCATTTCACCTGAAGGATATCGAATAAATCGGCTTCTGTAAAATACACATCTTTAACAGCTTTAAAATGCTCGGTGCCATCGCCATTGCGTACCAACACTACGCCGCTGTTGCGCGAAATCCTGGCCAGTTTCTCAATACCTACAAGCTCTTCTTTAGCTGCAGGCCCAAAGGGTAATGGCACTCCGGCAGAATAATCATCAAAACTATTGTATTTCCAGTCCGTTACAAACCTGAATATCCGATCGCTATTTTTAAAATGTGTATCGTAACTCAGCTGGAACTGGATAAAAATAAAGATCAAAATGCAACTGGTCATTCCGATAGAGAGGCCAAGGATATTGATCAGTGCGTATGATCTGTTCCTCAGCAGGTTTCTAAAAGCAATCTTCAGGTTTAATTTGAACATAGGTCTAAATTTCTATGGATGATGCTATTCCTATGCCAAATATAAACAAGCCCACCGAAAGCACCCAAAAGGGCATTTATCATTTGCGTCATAGATCATGCCTGTTCATTAACGAACAATGTTGTGCATAAACGGACAGCATGTTTAGATCTTTGTATCATTTTTATTGCGTCGTTTTTAGGTGTATCTGAACCTGGCCACAAACTTCTGTATATTAATATATTACCGATTGAACATATTCAATACAAAAAATCTTTAAAATATATTTATACGTATACTGTTGAAGGAACAGTTATTATTATTATCATTGGGGACAGAAGAGTGGAATCCAACTATATACCTGAAGGAAGAGCTGTACCTAAAGGAGTTGTTAAACAGTGCTTAACCCGAAAAACAGAATATAATGTTGGTGATCAATAATTTCGAAGAGTATGAATCGCATCTTGGCAAAGAACTAGGTGTTTCGCATTGGCATACTATAGACCAGGAACAGATCAATAAATTTGCCGATGCAACTTTAGATCACCAATGGATCCATACCGATCCTGAAAAAGCGAAAAATGAAGGACCATTTAAGGCGACTATTGCGCACGGTTATTTAACCTTATCGTTAATCCCTTATTTGTGGAAACAGATTGCTGATGTTCGCAATATCAAAATGGAAATTAACTATGGTATTGAGCGGTTTAAGTTTGGGCAGGCGGTATTGGTTGATAGCGAAGTACAACTGAAAGCAAAACTGAATTGTATCAGCAATTTAAGGGGAATAACAAAGGTAACCATTCAGGCCACGTTGGTGATTAAAGATCAACCAAAGCCGGCGTATGTAGGTGACGTGGTGTTTTTATATCATTTTATATAATTGTTGCTTTACAGATTTTCCAAATCATAAACAAGAATATAAATTGTCCCGCAGATTAAGGTGATTAACGCAAATGATAATATCTTATATTCAGCGTTGCCCCATGCCGTCTGCGGGAAAAACAAATGCCTTAGGCTGTGCAAATTAGTCTGTAGATTTTAATGACTACCTCAAATTGAATTAAACTCGATCCGACAAAAACCAATATCAGATAACTTTGTTAGGTTAATATGGAAAATATCATCACACCTGGACAGTTAATCGTCAATCATGCCGCTAACGGCAACAAGGCAACATTAAAAGTGGGAAGTAAATTTCAGTGGGACAGGAAATACAGCTCTAAAGAAGCACCTTCGCTCGAAGAATTCAAAAATGAAATAGACATTTATTACGATTATAAAGTAGTTTCTGGTTATGAAGGTGCTGCCGGACAAACTATTTATATGGTAACTGGTATAAAATAGATTAGCCAATCAGTCGCTAACTCACCAATTCAGTCATTCTATAATTCAATCATTTTATTTTCGCAACGTAACTTCCATTAAGGTCGGTTGTTGTTCCGATCATTTTCACATCAGGCATTTTGATTTGAGCCACCGCTGTTTCTATAGCCAGTGATGCGTTTGATTTGTTGGCAAGGTCGGCTATATTTGAAGTAACTGATCTAAAGGTCTTTAATGCCGCAAAATACTGGCGGTCTAGTGTTTTCACGGTATTCAGATCCCGGTTTTCCTGTTTATATGCCAAATTTGCCTGAATACAGCAATACTGCTGCATCTGGTCTAACTTTACAATCTTATCCGTAATTGTGGCTAAAGCCGATGATGAAAGTTGAATGCCATTAATGCCGATCACTTTGTTCTGTTTAACTATATAATCAAATCCGCTAAATGATATGATGCTGGCGGAGCTGCTGTTTATTATAGATATGGCTTTTGGAGTTTCTTTTTTAGGATCAAAACCATTCTTAATTAATGCTTTATTAAAATTAAACCGTTGCAAGATCAATGTTTCGATCAATTGATCGCCGTCTAACTTTTCCATATACCCTAATGGCCGCGTTATAATCAAACCATTACCACTGGTTATCAGGCTTCTGTCCGAACGAAAACCAACACTTAAGGTAATCAATAAAATAAGCCCAACAGGTAAAAAGATCGCGTTTTTCATGACTAAAAAATTAATAGCATGTAAATTACGAATAAAAATAACACTTTTAATAATTATTGTAGAATTTAGTTTACAATTATCAACAACTTTTGTTCATTATATATGATTTCGTCATTTTAGGCTTAAAATTAATCTTTCACCAGAATCCGATTTAATTCTTTTAACTGCCATTCCCGCTCTTCTTTTACCTTGTTTAATTCATCAGGGAAAGCCAGACCGATGGTTCTAATGGCATAATCAGCACACACCATGGCATGTTCTTTCATATGCCCAACCGCTACTGCTTGTCCGGCAGTTCGTATTGCATTTTTCCCGACGGCCGTTTTGCACGCCCGGGCCACCGCATGAATTTTAAATCCTGCCTGCCGAACTTCATGAATGTTTGCTTTTCCATTTTGCCACAGCTCATTGATCTTAAATCCGTTTTCAACAGCCAATAAATCAATGGTTTCAACTTTGGCGAGCGGTAATACACGTTTTGCACAGCTGATCGCCCACTTCGACAGCGTAACCTGATCTGCACGATCATAGCGTTTATCTATCTCAGTCCTAATATATGTAAAATCAGATAGCTTAATTTTTGGCTGGGTTGGCATCTATATCAATTTGAGAAAACGATATAAATATAGAAAACGACGATTAAAATTGATTGGGGTGCCATTATGTTTTGATTAGGAACAAAACCAGTTGGTTTAATTATTATTTAAAACCATATAAGACAATTTTAAGACTGCATAAGCTTAAATGGTCTTATATGGTTGCGATTTAATTAAAGGGTCTTCGACTAGGCTCAGACATGCGAGCAGAGATCACCCCGATGGCATATAACACAGACTCCATTGAAATTTTATATACTTCCGATTTGGGTGCCTTCAGGAAAATCGCTCTGACTGCAACCGTCGCTACCTGTAATACCAGCATTTCCGCTACAGGAAGAAAAACTCCAATAAGCCCTATACCGATACAATGGCCCCTTACCTATTCCACCAAAATTACCGTTAAAACTAAACTGTGCAACATCGCAGCTTATTGCTAGCAGGCTATTGTTCCAGGTAATTACTTCATCGGCACTTCCGTTTGGATTTCTATAATCGCCATAATAGCTGCAATCGTAACCTGGAAAGGAGATGCTATTTCCGAAATGGTAAGATCCATGTGCTTTTTTGCCCACGTAAACCTGCGGGCGGGTACCCGCAGCGATATTTCTCCAGTCTTTAGTATACCAGCCACTATGCTGAAAATAGGTAACTGTAATGATCCGGTTGGTTTGCGAATTTACCTGAACAACAATGTGCTCCCAGTCGTAATCGTGCCCGCCTAAATTAGCAAAACAGGTAGTTTGGGTTTTGTAAGTCCACCAGAAATCAATAAATACACGATTGGGATCGTTAGGATGTTGCTGCACTTCATAATAAGTGGGGAAGTTTTTACTTCTTGGTGCATCGCGGTTAACCATGACAAGTGTTCCATTACAAACAATACTGGATGGATTGGTGCTTGCCCAGATATCTTCTACTGTTGTGGGGTAATCGGGCGCGGCGCGATCGAACTTCATAATTGGAGAAAATGTCCAGGCTAGGTTAAAGGCCGTATTTCCGGTGATCTTTGAGCCACTCTCCTGGCAATCGGCACACATAAACTGAGCGCCCGTTTTGTTCGCCTCAACCATACTCGTTGTAGTTGGTTTTTTGGCGGTTGAAAGGTTGTTCTGCTTTTCTTTTGTACACTGGCTCAATGTCATAGCGACAGCAACCATTGCAAACAATGGGATTTTTGTTTTCATAATTTTTTGGTTAGAATGTGTAATCTTTATTAAAGATTCACAATAAATTAAAGATCCCAATAGATTATAAAATCAAAATGATGGATAATTTCAGCTTTTCACATTAAGCGTGACCTGAATGTATTGTCGACCAAGAAAAGGCCTTCACTATTTCCGTTTTAAAAAATCAACAATTGTTAGCACTGTTAATGAAATGACAAAAAAATACAAAATCTTTTGAGTTACAGTACCTATCCTGCACTCAAAAGATTCTGATTTAAGAGTTATGAACTGCCCCTGGTTAAAACAATTTAAATCCAACAGATAAGTTAAACAAACCTGTTTTTTCATTAAGTGATTTGTTGATTTTCGTTAGTCCTCTGCTATAGCGTGCATCAATGGTAATATTACCAATATCAAACCCAGCATTAATGACACCGCCCAAATTAAACTTTTTATAGTCGAAACCAGCCGGCCCTTTTGCATCGTTAAGGGTATAATTAACGTCCGGACCAGCAGAAACCCTAAAATTTAATGCTTCAGTATCGATAATTTTGTAACCCACCATTAATGGTAAATTTATCTGATTAAATTTAGGGGTATAGGTATTTGAGGCATATACATAAGAACTTTTAAATGTTACATAATTTAACTCTGGCTGAAAATATAGGCTTTTGCCCACCCGTGCAAATGCACCGAAGTTGTAACCTACTTTGCCTTTTTTATCGGTTATTGTTTTAAGGCTTGTTGGCAGTGTAGCATAATTTACGCCCGCCTTTAAACCAAAAGTGAAATCAGCATCCTGTGCTTTTACAGATCCTGCCATGATAAATAATACTGCAATTAATAAATAAAACTTGTTCGTTTTCATAATTTTTGTTTTTGAATAATTAATCATTTGTTTTTGTGATTTGATAGTATGACAGCAACAAATGCCTTTACCCCTACGCGATAGAAAAATATTTTGTTAATAATTTAGCCTGTGGCATCCTAAACTTGCAATCTAATCAATGTAAATAAGTACAGGATGTTTAAGGTCCGGGAATTACCTAATGCAACAATTTTAGAAAGACAAGATCTCTGGCGACTGCTTTCTATAATTATTATCATTTTATATTATACACGATTTTATCCGAAAACCAAACATGCAGCATATTGATATTTAAGGTATTGCATTCAATCGGATTCTATCCTATCTTTAGGATCACAAACAAAACAGCTTATGAAAACATTAAAATTATTTTTGAGCCTGGCCTGCCTGTTGGTGATGCTGGGCATTGCAAATGCACAAACGCCAGCTAGCATTAAAATTGCTGAATGGGAAAGAGCAAAGGCCTATACCAAGGAATACCTTGATGCCATGCCCGAATCAGGCTACGCTTTAAAACCTACACCCGAAATGCGCTCTTTTGCAGAACAGATGCTGCACCTTACGGATGCCAATTATGGTTTCACTGCAACGGCAACTGGCGAGAAAAGTCCTTTTGAATTAGGAGCAGTTGAAAAAACCGCTGATAAATCGAAAGCAAATGTTACAAAAGAAGTAATGGCCGGGTACGATTATGTAATTGCCGCTTTAAAAAAGATGACGCCTGCGCAACTGGAAGAAAAAGTAAAGTTTATGGGCCGTTTCGAAATGACTAAAGATATGGTTTTTACCAAAGATTTTGAGCATCAAACCCACCACCGGGGGCAGGCTACTGTATACCTGCGCTTAGCAGGAGTAAAACCACCTCAGGAAAAATTGTTCTAAAACCCTTAAACACGCGGCTGATGGTGTAGGTTATCTTTTAAGATAGCCTACCTACAGGCTGAACAATTTTCTTTTTTATTATTAAAACGCAACTTGTGGTAAATAACCCGCACTAAACATATTTACGATTGATCGAGGCGTGAGTACGGGCAAAGTAAGTACGTCAGGAAATGCAATCGGTTTTTCATAACCGGCAGAAGTCCATAAATGCAGTTGACCATCATTTACGAGATAAGCTTTATCCTGGTATGATACGAATGTGCCATTGGGAAGAACGGCTAACCGCGCTTCATAAGTCACTTTAGATTGATCGAATCGTATCCTTTCCGCCTGCAGGATATCATCTATTTCCGAAACCGGTGTCTTCATATTAAAACCCCGGTCAGGATTGCCCTTTAACCAATAGGTTTTAAACCGTTGGTGATCTGCATAACGGCATTGGAAACAGGGCCTGTGCCCAGCCGAAAATGCAGTGGCTTCGTCTAAAAAGAATAATTCTGTCCAGCGGTTGGGTTGCATCACTTCCCGGTGCCTTCCTCGAAATTCAAGTACACAGGTAATCCATGCCTTGATTTTATAATTGCGTACAATCTCCTGTTGATCATTGTGCAACACACCACGGTTGCCCAACCAGGCACCACGATCAGTTGTACGAATGATTTCTCCAAAAGGATTTACACGGTTTTGCAGCATTGGGTAAATTAAATTTCAGGATCCTAAGCGATATTACAAAAAATATAAGATTTAATAGGCGCACCAGGCCTTAAAAAATGAGAAGGTAGCATTGTCATCCTGAGCCTGTCGAAGGGCTAAATTAAATAATTTTCAGGCGTTTCGACAGGCTCAACATGACAAATCCAATAGAAAATAAATAAACTAGCCGGTTGTTTCGGGCCGCTCAGTTTCGATATATTTATTTTCTAATGTTCCGTCGCTATATAATTTAAGGATAGCGTACCCTGGAGCGGTTTCCTGATAATAATAAGGATTTGCAGATCTTTTATCGCCCTTGCCCCACCAAAAGCCACTCATTGCACCATTGCAATAATATTCTACTCCGTTATACCATGCCCGATCTAATAAATGCTGGTGACCGCTAAGGCAAACCCTCACCTTGTCTTTGTGTTTATAAAACAATTGTTTCAGTTCTTTATGATCGCCGTGTTGTCCACCTTCCCAGGTACCGGTAACGGTTAATATCGGGTAGTGCGACATCAGCAACACTGGTGTATTGGCAGGCAAGCGTTCCAATTCGGCCTCCAGCCATTTATACTGTTCGCTATCCAATGCCGTATTCTTATTGTTTCCATCCAAAATGATAAAATGCCAGCCTTTTTTAGAGAAGCTGTAATAACGGTTTGGAATCTTAAGTTTTTTTACCACATAGTCTTTACCATACATTTCATCGGAGGTAGATGGAGCAGCCCACCAGGTATCGTGATTGCCAATACAGCTGTGCACTTCATATTCGGCTATCTCTTTGATACAGTTGTCCCAGATGCGCCATTGCTCAATTACGCTTTCCCGTGTAATGTCTTTATAATCGGCGGCATGAATGCTATCGCCTCCATTGAGAAAAAAATCTACTTTATGTTTCTTGATTTCCTTCAAACATTTTTCAAATCTTGCAGGCGCGTCATCACCATTCCTGATGTGCACATCGGTAATGTGTGCAATGGTTAGTACCGGTTTTCTATTGTTGTTTTTCTCTGCTGGAGCAGCTGAAGCCAGATTCTTTAGATCTCCTGCCACAAGAGCAGCGGCAGCGAGAGGAATTGATTTTAATAAACTTCTTCTTTTCATTTGTATTGTTTGTTTGTGTTTAAATTGAGGCCTAACTTGCCATATTGAGCCTGTCGAAACACCATATTGGTTTTAACGATATCTTCAACAGGCTCAGGATGAGAATTATATATATGCAGCTTCTTCGATCAGTTATTGCCAGCCCGTAGGCTGTTTCAACTGCGGATTAAGTAGTATCTGTTGCATCGGTATAGGAAAATAGTAGTATTTCGGTTCGATGAATGATCTTGGCGAACTGATATTTTCGGGAAACATAATAAAACCTGAACTGCCGTTACTCAAATAAAAACTGTTATCACTCAGATAGTATTTCACCAGGTTCTTTTTAACATCTGCTGACAGGCCATTGAGCGGGCTTTCATCACTTGGGGCAGCTAAAACAGAAATATCTTCTATGCCATCACCGGTAACATCGTAGGCGCCAAGTTTAGGCAAATACATGCCCTGGGTTGGTCTTTCGAGCAGCTTACCTGCTTTCCACCGCAATAAATCGTAAAACCGAAGCCCCTCGCAGGCCATTTCTACATTGCGTTCTCTACGGATTTCTAAAAGCACACCTTTATTCGCTCCGGTAATCTGTGGATACATATTGGCTAAAACGGCATCAGGCGCAGTGTTGGCAGTGGTCATATTTAATGACGCTACTCCGGCGCGGTTACGCAAAACATTAATGGTATTATCCACATCAACCTGGTTAAGCAAGCCTAATTCGGCCCTGGCTTCTGCATGGATCAATAAAACTTCTGCATAACGCAATATCGGCAGATCGGTAAACTCGGTATAAACCTTACTGGCCGGATCTATCGCATAAAACTTAATCTGCGGATAACCACCAAAAGTAGGTCTGGTTTTATTGGGTATTCCACCGAGCGTAGTCGAAAAGCCCGGAGGCATAATGGTTACAGTCATTCGCGGATCGCGGTTATTAAAAATCTCAGCATAGGTTTTCTTATCCCAGTTCGGACTTGAAGTAAATGGGGTACCATCTGTCATCAGATAGGTATCCACCAGGCTTTTGCTGATGGCCCACTGCCAATCGAAAACATAGTGTGTACTGTTAGAACGGTTTAAAGCCCGATCGTAATCATCGTAAAAGATCATTTCCTTATTTGCACTCAAATTCTCACTGGTAAAAAGTTTCTGGTAATCTTCTCCTTTTTTGCCGGTATTGTAAATGCTAAATCCTCCGCCCATTACTTCTTTGCTGGCCGATTCGGCCCGCTGTATAAAAGTACTGGCTGAGGCCTGTAAGCCAAGCTCATCGTGGTATTTCCTAAAAGTACCTTCGAAAAGACAGAACCTTGCCAATACGGTTAGGGCCGCCCATTTGGTAATCCGTGTATTGGTTCCTGTTGCCATTACATTGGCTGCAGCGTATTCTAAGTCGGCTTTTACCGAATCGGCCACCAAAGTGCGGGGATCTTTGGCTTTGTATAACTGCGCCTGGTCATCCGGGTTCAATACGGTAGAATAGTAAGGAACATCACCATATCTCGCGATCATATTAAAATAAAATATGGCACGGTAAAAACGTGCAATACCTACAAAGTGTTTAATGGTTGCGGGATCTCCCTGAACCTGTTGAAGGTTGTTGAGCATGTAATTAATGGTACGCAGGTTTTTCCAGTCCCATCCGCCAACATTTGTTGCATTGATTTTTCCCCTGATCATGTTATCCAGTTCGCTGCCACCTAAGTTTACAGAGATGTTATCCGAAAAGAGATCATTTGTACTTGGGCCGAACATGCCGTAAAATCCATTGCTATAGGTTTCCAGATCGGCAGTAGTTTTAAAAAACTGGTTGGGGGTAATGGTGGTTTCGGGAATCCGGTCTAAAAAATCCTTTTTACAACCTGCCAAAGTTCCTACAATCAATATAAATAGGAAAATATGAATGTTATATATTTTTTTCATCTGTTTATTATTAGAAATTAAAGTTCAGGCCAAATGAATAGGTGCGTTGAAAAGGATAAAGATTACCGTCCAGTCCTTCAGGATCGAGCTTTACTTTAAGGTTAGAGTGTTCGAAAAGGTTCTCACCACTCACATAAAAATGCACATTCTCCAGCTTTGCCTTTCTCAAAAAGCTTTTAGGCAGGGTATAACCCAAAGTGATATTCTTTACCCTGAGGTAAGAAGCATCCTGTAAGAAACGGGTATTCGGTATGCCAAGCTCCTCTCCGGTATCTTCAGCTGCATAGGCTTTTATCCTCGGAAAATAAGCATTCGGTGTTTCCGGACTCCAGTGATCGAGGTTTTGCACAGTTACATTAGTCCAGGGCTGCGCGTAAATACCCCAGAAATAGATATTGCTTCCTGCAGCATACCAGTCTCTTTTACCCACTCCCTGTATAAATACCCTTAAATCGAAACCTTTCCATGCGCCCGATAAATCAATGCTGTATGGCAATCTGTTTCGGTTATTGCCAAGTTTGTAATAATCGCCCGGGTTACCTACTGTTTCGTTCCCAAAATCAACTTTATCATCCCCGTTGCGGTCTTTAAACTTCATATCCCCTACAAAATACTGGTAACGCTGATCGTCGGTACCTACGGCAGTTTGGTTGGCGTGATTTTTCAGTTCATCTGCATTCTGGAAAAAACCTTCCGACTCTAATCCCCAGATCTCACCGATTTCCATTCCTTCATAATAGTCGCTTAGCAGTTTATTTGGATTATCGAAACGGGTGATGTAAGACCAGCTATCACTTACGGCAAGCACCACGTTGTAAGTAAGCGGAGAACCACCTAACGTCAGCTGATCTTTCCAGCCCAGTTTCAGCTCCCAGCCCTTTGTTTTTAAATCGGCGGCATTTGCTGTTGGAGAACCCGTACCAAAAACACCTGGCAGTGGTTTCCCGGGTACCAGCATATTCTTGGTAAAACGGGTATATCGGTCTAAATTAAGTTCAAGCCTGTTTTTAAAGAAACTCATATCAAGACCAAGATTAATAGTTGATACTTTCTCCCAGGTAAAATTACTTGAAATTGCCGCAGGCGGACTCACATAAGTAGGTTGTGAACCGCCCAGTATCTGGCTTGTTTTGCCACTGCTCATCTTGGCCAGATAATCGTATTCGTCGGCAGCTGCCTGATTACCCAGAATACCATAAGAACCTCTTACCTTAAACATATCCATTGACAGCGCTTTTTTAACAGGTGCAAAAAACTGCTCCTGTGAGATCATCCAGCCTGCAGAGGCAGAAGGCACAAATGTCCAGCGTTTGCCGGGTGCAAAACGGGAAGAGCCATCATAACGGCCATTCAGTTCCAACAGGTAACGTTCCTTGAAATTATAATTGAGGCGATAGAAAAGCCCCTGAACAGCCCATTCGGCAACAGTTTCGGTTACGGTTTGATCGCCTGTAGCCAAATTAAGCGAAGGAAGTCCATTAGAAATCAGTTGTTTGCGCGAAGCCAAAAACCGTGCATTTCTAAATTGTTCCTGATTATACCCTACTAATCCTGAAATAAAGTGATCGCCCAATTGTTTATTCGCCTGGGTGTACAGATTTATTACATTGTATTTCACATTACCATTTTGGTCTGTAGCAGAGGTGGAAGTAGACAAGGGGGGCGCAAGATTTGGTCCTGTTTTATAAGGGACAGGGATTTCATACGACTTACCTAAACTGTCTACTCTTCTAAATGTCGCATCTCCCTT
>Ga0163161_10000835_pt1 | contig 24035 bp, 13 predicted proteins | sample S45metaG_FD_129847 | JGI IMG/M metagenome (GOLD analysis project Ga0163161, IMG submission 129847) | Switchgrass rhizosphere microbial communities from Kellogg Biological Station, Michigan, USA - S4-5 metaG | ecosystem: Host-associated > Plants > Roots > Rhizosphere > Soil | place: USA... | reverse complement strand
GCTGAATTCACCGGCGAGCCCGTTGTTGCCCCTGAATATATTATTATTGAGAATCATTCCCAGCCCTATGCCCCAGCCCAGATTAAGCACCATAGCATTTTTCATACCTGCCGCTACACCGAACTTTTGCTCTGCAAGGGCAATTGCCGTGGAGTCGTTATCCAAAAACACAGGAATAGATAACTGTTGCTGGAGGTAATCAGTGAGTGGCTGACCTGTTGTATGCAGATAGGAATGGTTGATCCCCATCTCCGTATCAATGAAGCCCGGCATCGTGACACCAATTCCCAATATAGACGATTTTAATATTTTACTGCTTTTGATAAATTGATTGATGTAGGTAATCAGCTGATCGGGCTTCATCGTGAAAATATCACATTCATACCTTATTATATCAGTTACAAAATTATTATTCATATCTACCCCTACCATGCGGGCAGAAAATTGGTCCATCGCTACAGAAACCAAATAATAGGAATCAGAAACTAATGAATAATTCAAAGGTTTCCTACCGCCGCTGGAGTTGGCGAGCCCCATTTCTTCGACGAAACCACTGCTCTTAAGCTCATTTAAGACTTTTATGGCATAGGGAATACTCTTTCCGATGTAAGAACTCACATCTGCACTGGTTAACAGCTTGTTATAATATAAACATTTAATCGTTTTACTATTTGATACAAATACTTTTGTTTTACTGAGAGGCGTCATAAGTTTATTTTATTTCTTGGCTAGAATTTTTAATAGAAAATGCAAAATCTTTCTAACTTTTTTAAAAAGATTACACAATTTAACAAAAAAAAGTTATTTTAGACTATTGTTTTACATATAAAACGATTTAACATTTAACTAACTAAACGCTCATCTCTCAATCTTACGGTTTTATTGAAAATCGTAAATAAAATATCCCGGCAGACTGGATATTTAAATACACATTACGGAAACGAACAGATTTCAGAGTCATTTAAGATCATATTTGATTTGGATAAGCATATCCTGTCAGATTCTAAATATTAATCCCCAATTGTTCAAAATTAAGTCCTTAAACCTTTACTTATGAAATAACCTTACCTGCACCCATGTAAATATCTCTGGCAGAGCTTTACATCTAAGACTTTGGGCTTAGGAACTACACCTGCATGATATGCAGAAAATATTCTTCAATAAAAAGATCAAAACAAGTATGAAAATTAATCAAAAATTGCAGGGTGCACAGCTGAAGCAGAGCTCTCCGAAGCTCCGTGTAGCAGCAAATTTTGCATTCGCGTCCTTATTGTTTCTTAATCTGGATGCCTCAGCAACAGTTTTAGCACCAAACACATTACTAACAAAGACAGCTTATAATACAACATTTACTAAGATTAAAATTGCCGACATTAGAATTACTGGTAAGGTATTGGATGAAACCGGTCAACCTTTAGCTGGTGTTTCTGTAAAAACTAAAACCGGAAATATTGGTACCGTAACAGACGCGGGTGGTAGCTTTACCTTGTCCGTACCTGAAAATGCCATTTTGGTAATCTCTTATATTGGTTACTCACCACAAGAGGTTGCTGTTGCAGGAAAAACTTCTGTATCGGTTAGATTACAACCAAATAATAAAGATCTGAATGAAGTGGTTGTTACCGCTTTGGGTATCAAAAAAGAAGCACGTAAAGTTGGTTATGCTCTAACCACTGTTAAAGGTGACGACCTGAATATTGCCAAAGAAACTAACGTTGCGACATCATTAACGGGCCGTGTTGCAGGTTTAAGTGTAAACGGTAACAGCGGCGGACCAGGTTCATCAGCAAGGATTTTATTGAGGGGTGTGACAAGTTTTGGCGCCAGCTCGCCATTATTCGTCATCAATGGTGTACCAATGGATAATACACAACGTGGCCAGTCATCTGAATGGGGCGGTGCAGATTATGGTGATGGTATTTCCAACATCAACCCTGATGATATCGAAACAATGACGGTATTAAAAGGTCAGTCAGCTTCAGCATTATATGGGTCGCGTGCTGCAAATGGTGTAATTTTAATTACCACCAAAGGCGGAAAAAAGAATTCTGGCATTGGCGTAGAATATAGCAGTAACTTCCAGATAGACCAGGCAGTAGACAACACGGATTTCCAGGATGTTTATGGACAGGGTGAATTTGGTCTCAAACCAGTTACTGCTGCCGGAGCACTTTCGTCAGGAAGTTTGGGCTGGGGAGCGAAATTAGATGGCTCTCAGGTTATTGCATACAATGGAAACAGTTATCCATATTCTAAAACAGATGATAATTATCTCAAATTTTACAGAACAGGACATACCTTTACCAATACTGTTTCAGTAGATGGAGGGAATGAGAATGGTACATTCCGTTTGTCGGCTGCAAACCTTCAGGCAAACTCAATCGTTCCAAACAGCGGATTAAATAGAAAAACCTTCAACTTTAATGGCTCACAGGCAATCACAAAGAAATTAAATGTGAATGTTGTGGTAAACTATATCGATGAGCTGGCAAAAAATAAAGCTTCATTGAGTGATGGACCCGGCAACCCGAACAACGTTACTTTTCTTGCAGCTAACCAGGCTCAGTCTATTCTTGCTCCCGGGTTTGATGCGAATGGAAAAGAGCTAACTTTTACAAATGATACTTACGTAACCAACCCCTACTTTGCAGCAGAGAAATTCGTAACTAACATTGGCAGAAAACGTTTCATTTCCTCAATGCAGGCAAAATATGATTTCACTGACTGGATTTATGCGCAAATCCGTTTAGGTTATGATAACAGCAATAATACTGCCCTTAGAATTGAGCCTACAGGTACTGGTTACTTAAGTAATAACGGATCAATGTTCCAAACGACCGGCCAGTTAACAGAATTGAACAGTGATGTCCTGATCGGTGTTAAACATGATATCGTTAAAGACCTGTTAAATTTTGATTTAAGTGCCGGTGGAAACATCCGTAAAAATACTAACGATACTTACAGAATCGAGGGCGTAAACGGATTTATCATCCCTAATTTCTACAGTTTGACCAACTTTGGCAGCAGAAACAGTAGTTACACATATAGCAGGACCCAAACAAATTCTGCTTATTATACAGCCGACTTTAACTTCAAAACCTACTTAACATTAAGTACAACCGGAAGGTATGATGTTTACTCCACTTTAAAGGATGGCAATAACGGTATTTTCTCTCCATCCGTATCAGGTAGTTTTAACTTCGCTGAACTGGCAAAAATTCCTGGATTAGATTTTGGTAAATTGCGGGTATCCTATGCTCAGACAAGTGGAGAACCAAAAGATGCCTATGGAACAGATGTTTACTATACTGTAAATAACTCAGTAAATGGTGTTAGCGCGGGTGGTTTTTCTAATCAGTTACCAAACCTCTTCCTGAAACCATTCACCCTGAAAGAGTTTGAGGTAGGTACAGAATTGAAGTTCCTGAAAGGCAGACTGACTTTGGATGTATCCTATTTCGCCCGTAAAACCAACAATGAGATCATCAATTCAACAATTGACAACTCTACAGGTTATACCAACAGGTATATCGCTACCGGCTCAACTCAAAACAGAGGTTTAGAGGTTGAACTGGGTGGAACAGTGATTCAATCTAACGATTTTACCTGGGCTCCGTCCTTCAACTTTACCTATGTTAAAAACAAGATCCTTACAACAGACGGTGGCGCAAACGCAGACCAAACACTGGGAACTTACCGTCCGCAAAATGCAAACCTTGCTTTAGTAGCTGGATTACCCGGACCGCAGATCATGGCTTACGACTACCTTCGTGATGCATCAGGAAACATTGTTTATGCTAATGGTATTCCGCAAAGGGGCGCCCTTAAAGCAATGGGCTCAACAGTGCCTAAAATCTATGGTGGTTTTACAAACAACTTCAGCTACAAAAAAGTTAGTTTATCGATCTTAGCAGACTACCGTTTTGGTAACAAGGTTCTCTCTGGAACAAACTACTATAGCATCTTCCGTGGATTGAATAAAATGACCCTTGAAGGCAGAGAAACTGGTGTAGTAGGTCCGGGTGTTAATGCTAACGGCACACCAAATACCACTAACCTGAGAGCAGAGGATTACTATCAGGGCTTAGCAAGAAATATTTCTGCGCTGAATGTTCTTGATGGCAGCTTCATTAAATTACGTCAGGTTTCACTGGGATATACTTTCGGCAAAGAAACATTAGGAAGGTCACCATTCAGTGCAATCACCTTATCCCTTGTTGGTCGTAACTTATGGACAATCATGAAACATACTGACAACATTGACCCTGAGTCAACTTTCTCAACCGATATCCGTTATGCCGGTATCGAGGGAACAAGTTTACCATTTACCAGAACTTACGGGTTTAATTTAAACATCAAATTTAAAAAGTAACAGACATGAAAAAACGATTCATATATAGCTCACTGTTGATAGCTGGTACTTTCTTGGCAAGTTGCACGAAAGATTTCACAGATATCAATACGGACCCGAATAAGACTACAGCCACCTTATTCAATCCAAATTTCCTACTGGCCCAGTCACAGGTACAGTTCTCCAATACTGGTTATGATCAATTGTTATTCCAAAGTATGTGGTCACAAGCCTTGGCTTCTACCTACGATTACTATGGTAACGGAGATAAATATGTATTCAGAGGAAGCGGTCAGGGGTACAACGGAAGAACATGGGACAATGGCTACAATGCTGCTACCCTTGTTTTCGAAATGAAAAACCTGGTTAAAGGTAATGCTGCACAAAGCAATCTTGATAATGTTGCAAGTATTATGAAAGTTCTGATCTTTCAACGTGTGACAGATGCTTATGGAGACATCCCTTATTCTGAAGCCCTGTTGGCAAAAGAAGGTAACGTTACGCCGGTGTACGATACTCAACGCGCTATCTATACCTCTATGTTAAGCGAATTGGAAGCCGCAGTTGCTGCCCTGGATGTAGCCAAAGCTAAACCAACATCAGATTTATTTTATGGCGGTGATATCGCCCAATGGAAAAAATTGGGTAATTCATTGATGGTAAGGTTAGCCATGCGTTTAGTAAAAGTTGATCCGGCGACCGCCAGAACTTACGTAGAAAAGGCGTATGCATCAGGAACAATGACCAGCATTGCTGATAATGCCAAGGTACAACCTGATAACGCCAACGGAAATGGAAGCAGTAATGCTGCGGCATTATTGGTGAATGACGATTTCAGGGAAGTTCGCTGGTCGAAACCATTGATTGACTATATGAAATCCAATAACGACCCGCGTATCAGTGCAATTGCCGAAATCTCTACTGGAACAGGCAAAAAAGCAAACGAAGCACAGATCGCAGGAAATAATACTGCCAGCTTACAGGTAGGTTTACCTAACGGCTATGACTTGAGTGGCGGTGCTACAGACGTATCCAGAGCACCGGCATATCCTGGTACTTCACCGGCAGATGCTTCGGTAGCTGGCGACGCAGCTGCACCGGTAGGTAAGTATTCGCGCCCAAGATTCCTTGTTTACGATGACAGGAACTCGATCAATATGTTATTGACCTATGGCGAAACTGAGTTATTGCTGGCTGAAGCTGCAACAAGGGGCTGGAACACTGGCGTTGCTGCAACACACTTTGCAAATGCTCTGAGAGCAAATATGTTATCGCTGGCCCAGTTGAATACCACTGGTGTTGCCACAGTTGACGCTGCAGCAATAACAGCTTACGTTGCTTCTCACCCCCTGGTTCCTGCAACTGCATTAAACCAGATTAATATGGAGTACTGGGTAGAAACAGCCTCTACATTCAACTTTAACGAGAACTGGAGCAACTGGAGGAGATCAGGATTCCCTGTACTGACACCAGTAACTTATGCAGGTCAGTTCACTAATGGGACGATACCAAGAAGAATTCAATACAAACTTAATTTAGCCTCAACTAATGGGGTTAATTACAATGCTGCAGTTTCACGACTTACAGGTGGTGATACCTTCACAGCAAGAGTATGGTGGGATGTTCAATAATCAACCTATAAAATTAATGGACAAAGAGACTTATAGTCTCTTTGTCCATTTATAACCGTTTTTTTATCTCTATGACCAGACTATTTTTACCTATCCAAATATTTGCCAGGCTCAGGCTATTATTTCTACCGCTCTGTTTCTGCTGTAGCCTTACCCTCGCTCAGCAGCCCCTATTTGAACTTTTGCCAGCAGGGCAGACCAACGTACGGTTCAGCAATTTGATCAACGAAAGTGAAAGTCTGAATGTTCTCTCCTATGAATACTTTTATAATGGTGGTGGCATCGCGGTAGGTGATTTAAATAATGACGGCCTGGAGGATCTATTCTTTACGGGTAATATGTCGCCCAATAAGCTTTACCTGAACCAGGGTAATATGCAATTTAAAGACATAACAAGGACAGCTGGCAAAGGCCTTGAAGGACGCCCCGACAGCTGGAAAACGGGCGTTACCATGGCTGATGTAAATGGTGATGGGTTTACAGATATTTACATCTGCTACTCTGGCAAGAAAGATGAGGAAAAAAGAAAAAACCAGTTGTTTATCAATAACGGCAACCTGACTTTTACAGAGAAAGCATCGGAATATGGCCTGGATGATGCGGGATACAGTACCCAGGCAGCATTCTTTGACTTTGACAGGGACGGAGATCTGGATATGATGCTGATCAACCATAATACCAAGAAGATTGATAATATGGAGTTTGCCAATTACCGCAACCAGACCGATGAAAACGCAAGCAATAAACTATTCGAAAACGACAAAGGACATTTTACCGATGTCTCTAAAAAAGCTGGTATTGTCCAAAATCCCCTGACCTTTGGTTTAGGCCTGGCAATTGCAGACCTCAACAAGGATGGGTGGCCGGATATCTATGTGACCAATGATTATAATGAGCCTGATTATTTATACCTCAATAACCACGACGGCACGTTTACAGAACAATCAAAAAAATATTTCAGGCATATGTCACACTTTTCGATGGGTGTGGATATTGCCGACTTTAACAATGATGGTCTTCCTGACGTGATGACGCTGGATATGTTGCCGGAAGATAACCACAGACAAAAGTCCCTTCAACTGGAGGAAAATTATGAGACTTTCGAACTCATGTTAAAACAAGATCTCTATAAGCAGTATATGCGCAATATGCTACAGCTGAATAATGGTGATGGTACCTTTAGCGAAATCGCGCAGGTTTCGGGCGTTGCTGCAACAGACTGGAGCTGGTGCCCGCTCATTGCAGATTTTGACAATGATGGTTTCAAGGATCTTTTTATTACCAACGGCTATTTGAGGGACTACACCAATAAAGACTTTTTACGATACTGGGGAGATTATAAGCTCAAAAAAGCCATTGCCCGTGAACCTTTTTTACTCATGGACCTGATCAAGGCTATGCCTTCGACAAAACTACCAAATTATATATTTAAAAATAACGGAGATCTCACGTTCAGCAATCAGCAAAAAAACTGGGGCATGAACAATGCTACGATCTCCAGCGGTGCTGTTTACGCTGACCTGGATAACGATGGTGATTTGGATCTCGTCGTAAATAATATTAATGAAGAAGCTTCTGTTTACAAGAATACAAGTGCAGAACACAAACAACACTCTTTCTTAAGCATAAAAATAAATGGCAAGGGCAAAAATACCGCTGCCATTGGTGCAAAAGTTTCTGTATACCTCAAAGGTATGAAACAGTATCAGGAGCTAAATCCCGGCAGGGGTTATCTGTCCAGCGTATCTACCAAACTCATCTTCGGTCTGGGAACACAAAAGACAGTAGATTCTATACGTGTAGTTTGGCCGGATCAAAATAGTCAGCTACTTCTAAATGTTAAGGCAGACCAGTTCCTATCTATAAATTACCCTGCTGAAAAGGAAAAGACAGAAACTAAAAAATCTGCTCTTAAACCTGCAGCAGTTCCTTTGCTGAGCAAAACCACGGCTTTAATAAATTATACAGCCCAAGCCAATCCTATCAATGATTTTAAGCGACAGCTTATTATGTTGTTTATGTACTCTAAAACAGCTCCGGTTATCGTTAAAGCCGATGTAAATAAGGATGGATTAGAAGACCTCTTCATCAATGGTGATGATCTATCCCCTGGAAAGATCTTTACACAGCAGGCTGACGGCAGGTTTGTCAGCGATGACCTTTCAGGCGGCGTACAAAACTCAACCGTAGCTGCGGCCGTTTTTTTTGATGCAAACGGAGATGGTTTTCCCGATCTTTATCTTGCAAAAGGAGGATATTCACTTTACGAACCCGACAGCCCTGAACTACAGGACATGCTGTACCTGAATGATGGCAAGGGTCACTTTAACCCGGGAAGCTTGCCAGTATTAAATGCCAACAGCAAATCCTGTGTACGTCCCTGCGATTTTGACAATGACGGAGATATTGACCTTTTTGTTGGCGGTCGTGTTGTTCCGGGAAAATACCCTGCAACTCCGCAGAGCTATTTGTTATTAAATAATGGCAAAGGTATATTTTCCACTGCAGAGGTGCCATTTTCTACAACGGGAATGGTTACAGACGCACAATGGTTAGACCTGAATAAAGATGGACGGAAAGACCTGGTCATTTGTGGTGAAATGATGCCGATAAAAGTATATACAAATACCCTGACAGGTTTCATAGATCAAACAACTCAATTTTTTGACCAGCCTGCAGCGGGATTGTGGAATACCCTTACTGTAGCGGATATAGATAACGATGGCAATCAGGACTTGTTAGCTGGCAATGTAGGTTTAAATACCCCGATACGTGCAACGGTAGAAGAGCCTGCGGAGATGTACTACGATGATTTTGATGGGAATGGCAATATTGATCCATTTTTCAATTTTTATGTACAGGGAACCAGCTACCCCTTCGTCAGCAGGGACGAACTGAATGATCAGATTTACCCGATGCGTAAGAAATTTGGTTCTTATAAAGCCTATGCGGACGCGACTATGAAAGACCTGTTTACTGAAGCACAATTAGACAAAGCAAAGAAGTTAACCGTCAACACATTGCTGACAACGTGTTTTTTGAACAAAAATGGCAAGTTCCATGTAAATAGCCTTCCGCTGCAGGCCAACTTTTCGCTGGTATCTCATATTCTGGCCAAAGACTTCAATCATGACGGGAAAACCGATTTGCTGCTACTGGGCAATCACACGGATAACAGACTCAAACTAGGAAGTCTTGATGCCAATTATGGCTGTTTACTTGCCGGCGATGGAAAAGGCGCTTTTAATTATGTAAAACAGACAGAAAGCGGACTATCTATTATTGGTGATGTAAAATCTGCACTGGAAATCAAAGTTAAAGATCAAAATTATTTACTTATTGGCCTGTCCGGTGAGCCACTACAATTTTATAAAATTCCATAATGAAAAAATTTATTATATTAATTCTCGGCATTATTCAAAGTATAACGCTCGTGGCAAAACCAGTTACGCCATTGCCGTCCTACCTGGAACTGGGGCCTGCGGTAAATGCAATAAATATGGTAATGATCCATGATGTGGTACCTCCACCTGTTGCTTCACGATTTTATGCCTATGCCATGTTGACAGCTTATCAGATTGTGTCGCAGAGTGACAGTAAAGTTCCGGCACCTTCGGCTTTTATCAAGCAATTTCCAGCTAATCTTTTGCCTCCTCAAAAAGATTATGACTATAAGATCGCTGCTATATTTGGTATGATGGAAACTGCAAAAATTATGATGCCTTCGGGATATATGATTCAGGAAGATCAGGATAAGTTTCTCGCCAGCATAAAAAAAGCAAATATTAGTGAAGCTGTTATTGTGCAATCTACAGAGTTTGCAAAAAAAGTAGCTGCTCAGGTGGTGGGCTTCTCTAAGTCTGACAATTATGGTAAATTGAGTACCCGTTTAAGGTATACGCCAAAAAAGGGCGAAGGATACTGGTATCCAACACCTCCTGCATATCTTGATGCAGTTGAACCAAACTGGAGAACAATCAGGCCGATGGTTATTGATTCTGCAGCACAGTTTAAGCCTGTACCCGCCGTAACTTTTAGTAAAGATTCAAGCAGTGCCTTTTATAAACAGGCAAAGCAAGTGTATGATGCTTCAGTAAAACCCACTGAGGATCAGTTAATGCTTACTTCATTCTGGGATTGCAACCCTTTTGCAGTGACCACTTCAGGACACATGATGATTGGCTTTAAAAAAATCAGTCCTGCCGGACATTGGATGAATATCGCCTGCCTGGCAACTAAGCAAGCCAATATCAGTTTCAATCAGTCGGTACTGGTGGTGACCATAGAGTCAGTAACATTGATGGACGCTTTCCTATCATGCTGGGATGAAAAATACCGTAGCAGCAGAATCAGACCTGAGACTTATATCAACAAATATATAGACCTCAACTGGAAACCTTTTCTACAGACTCCACCATTTCCTGAATATACAAGCGGGCATGCTGTAGGATCGAATGCCTCTGCGACCATGCTCACCTATTTAATTGGTGATAATTTTAAGTACATTGATGATACAGAAATCCCTTATGGCGTAGGGCCACGCTCTTTCAGTTCTTTTAATCAGGCAGCTGAAGAAGCATCTATCTCCAGGCTATACGGTGGAATTCATTTTATGGACAGTATCCGGGAAGGCAACAATCAAGGGCGTGCAATAGGTAATCATATCATTGAAAAAATTAAGAAAGCTGGTATTGGCAGAAAGCGGAAATAAGGTGAACCAGCCTCTCCATGAAGGGAGCAACTACCGAGACCTTCAATAGAACACGGCTCAGCGCATACAGAGAACTACCAAATCTATCAATGCAGGTCAAAATAAGCTGAATATAGTTTCAGTTCCCTAAATTCGCCGCTGCAAAGTAAGCAGTATAATTGAAGAAATTCAGAAATGGATATCAGACTGCATAAGGAGTCTGATACCCATTTTACATTGCCCGGTATGTATGCAGAAATGTACTTATAACTTAGGATTATTATCAATTTCTGACTGCGGAACAGGCAAAAATTCTTTTGCAGCCGTGTACCAGGATAAAGGTTCTGAACTGAAATAACCTTTTGCCCTCCACCTGAGAATATCAATATTACGTACCTGTTCACTGATCATTTCTACAGTTTTTTCATGCATAATGGCTTTAACTACATCTGCCTTGCTGCTCACAGGGAACTGAGCTGTAGGATATAGCGGCATCGCTACACTTGGCCGCGACCTGATCTGGTTCAGGTAACCAACCGCAGCAGCTGTATTTCCCAGTTCATTTTCACATTCTGCCAGCATCAGCAACACTTCCGCATAACGGAGAATACGCTGGTTATTACTGCCGGGATGATAAGCGGCAAAAGCCCTGTCCTGCTTATAAATCAGCATGAATTTCCTGAAGCCCACTTTGATGGTAGTCCCATGAACAACAGACGCGTTACCGTTCTGATCTGCATCTACCAGTGTAGAAGCACCCTTATTAAAAGTATCGCCCGTCTGATAAAAACTATAGGCGTAACGCGGGTCAGTTTTAGGCGCGCCGGCGAGCGTACTTTCAAATTCATTGAGCATTTTATTGGAGGGAATCAGGTTTCTCCATCCGATTGGGTTATATTCCTGGTTACGTATGGTTGACTGGGGGGCTGAAGGGCCATCACCTGAAGGACTGCCCCAGTTGAAGTTATTATCCCCTTTGTCTGAGAAAATCATTTCAAAAATCGACTCATTGCAAAACTCTGTTTCCTCTTCAAAGTTGTCCAGAAACCTGTCCATCAGTGCATATCCGTCAGGTCCTGAAGTCGCGATTTTCAACAATGCAGTTTTGGCACCAGCGTAGTCGCCCTTTTGCATCAATACACGCCCCAGCATGGCGTTTGCTGCAGCATTTGTAGCGCGGCCAAGGTCTGTACCCGATTTGCCTGGCAGCGCAGCGGCAGCCTCCTGAAGGTCTTTGATCACAAAGGCATAGAGATCTTCTGCTTTGGATTTCGGCTTATACTCATCTGCGCTTTTTACAGCAGTACTATAAAGTGGTACACTTCCCCACATGCTCACCAGTTCAAAATATGCCCAGGCTCTCAGGAATTTTGCCTCTCCCACACAGCGGTCCCTGATGGCATTGTTATCCTTCACTTCCGGGGCGTTATCCAGCACCGTATTTGCCCTGTGAATAACAGTATACAGGGTATTCCATACCGCATTCATTACCGGGTTTGCAGGATCTACCACCCCGATTAAAATCTGGTTCCTCGGCGCCTCCAGCTGACTGCCGCCCGATACTACGTCATCACTGCGGAGGTCATGTAAAAAGAACCACTCACGTGCTACAAGGCTGGTACCGTGCCAGGCCGCATAGATCGAATTGGTACCGGCAACCAATTCTGACGAGGTTTTGAAATAACTGTCCGTAGGAACAACATTTGGATTGTTCGTATCCAGAGACTCTTTGCATGAGTAAAGCATGCTGATCGCAAGACATCCGCTGAGGTAAATAATGCTATATTTTATGATATTTTTCATGATACATTTTCTTTAAAAATCAAGATTAAAACCCTGCCTGTATCCCAAACTGGAATGACCTTGCCACAGGGTACTGGCCAAAGTCTACACCGTTGGTCAGATTACCGCCGGAAGTATTCTGGTTTTTGTTACCCACTTCAGGATCGTATCCTTTGTATTTGGTGACCGTAAATAAGTTTTGCGACGACACATAAAACTTGAGCCTGCTGATCGAGCCATTCAGCCATGTTTTTAATGTGCTTTCAGGCACCGTATAACCTATAAGCAGGTTTTTCATGCGCAGGAAAGATCCGTTTTCTATCCAGCGGGTAGAGAGGCGGCCGTTTCTGTTAGGGTCTCCGGCAATCGCCCTTGGCATATCTGAATTGCTGTTGGCAGGTGTCCATGCATCCAGTACCCTTGTGCCGGCATTGAAAAGCCGCGGCATACCTTCCAGGATGATCCGCTCTGCATTCAGGATTTTGTTGCCCTGCACGCCCTGTAAAAAGACAGAGACATCGAAGTTCTTATAGGAAGCAGAATAGTTAAGGGAGTAGGTGAATTTTGGCAAAAAGCTACCTATGTAGGTACGGTCATAAGAATCGATTACGCCATCAGGCTGCCCGTTTGGCCCGCTGAGGTCGGCAAATTTAATATCACCGGGAGCGGCATTAGGCTGCGAAGGACTTGCGGCAATTTCCGCTGCGTTTTTGAAGATTCCCTGTGCCACCCATCCATAGAATGACTGGACAGGGCGCCCCACTACAGTATTTGTAAAAACGTCTCCCCCACCGAAATCAGCATCATTGCTGGATGGAATAGAGGCGTTGGCTGTATTCAGGCGCAGCACTTTATTGCGGATTACGCTGATCAGACCAGTGATGTCCCATTTGAACTCTCCGGATGTCTTATGGTAGCCCAGCTGAAGTTCAGCTCCTTTATTTTGCATGGCGCCAATATTGGCCAATGTACCTACCCCCTGGAAACCCTGGCTTGGTGCTGTTGGCACGGTCAGGATGAGATTGTCTGTTTTTCTTTTAAAAACCTCTGCTGTAATCGTAAACTGGTTCTTGAACAGGCCCAGGTCTAATCCAATATTTAACTGTTTGGTTTTTTCCCAGCTGAGGTCAGGGTTAGTGAGCCCATTGGTATAGGAAGCATTGCCGCTGCCCGGGGCAATATTCCCTATCGGATAAAACGACTGGTTGGAATTGACCGGTGAAAGATAGGGGTAGTTCCCCAGTCCTCCCGGCGGAATACCCGTTAAGCCATATCCCGCCCGCAATTTCAGTTCTGAAACAGATGCACTGTTGACCAGGAAATCTTCCCTGTCAATTTTCCAGCCTACAGATGCTGAAGGGAAGTTTTCAGATTTATGCCCGGGTGCCCATATTGAAAGTCCGTCACGGCGGATCGAACCGCTGATCATATACTTGCCTTTAAAATCATAATTCACCCTCCCTATATAGGAGCGCAGCAGATTGCTTTGATTAAGTGAATTCGCCGTTACATTAGATGCACCGTTGAGCGTAGTGACAAGATTGGTGGACTGGTTTCCTGATGCTGTCTCTGTCGTAAAATCTACCCCCTGCTGTTCGTAAACTGCTGTTGCGGCAAGGTGATGGCTGTCAAAGGTTTTATCAAAAGTGAGCTGTTGGGTATACAGTTTTGTCGTAGAAGAAATCCTTTGATTAGCAATAGAGGCAGAAGTAGCACTTAAAGTTCCGCCATCGTTATAGATTGGTGTATAATTCTGGGTGTAACCGTTTGTATAATCGATACCAAAGGTAGAGCGGAATTTTAACCAGGGTGCAAAGTTCACATCCAGAAAGGCAGTACCCAGCACCTTAATCGTTTTAATGGTATTAAACCCGATCAATGCAGATTCTATAGGATTGGTAGGGTCAGAACCATCAAAGCTACTGATTGGCCCCTGGAAACCTCCCTGTTTGGTAGGATCATATACAGGTATGTAGGGCTGCATCCTGATCACATTCGTCAGTTGCGTCCTGTTGCCTTGTGTCGCATCATATCGCTGATTACCAAATGAGGTATACAGGTTTTCCCCAAAGCTGAACACTTTACTGATTTTATGGTCAGAGTTGATCCTGTAATTATAGCGGTCATAACCCAGGCCCTGCGCAATTCCGTCCTGCTTAAAATAACCTGCTGAAGTATAAAATCTGGAAACATCATTCCCGCCGCTCAGAGATAGGTTATTGGAAGTGATCAGTGCATTATTGATAAAATATTCATCCTGCCAGTCAGTATTGGTCTGTGCATAGGTCTGCCCCGCCCCTGCGTAAACAGGCTGATTGAAATTGGCGGGCTGGAGCCTTGGGGGCAACCCTGAAGCTCCGAGCAGCATTGTGGCATACTGCACATATTGCTGGGTATTGAGCAGTTCGAGCTTTTTAGACGGGCTCTGAATACCGGCATAGGAATCCAGGTTGATCTGAAGCTTTCCGCTGCGCGCACCCTTTTTTGTACTGATCAGCACTACACCATTTGTTGCCCTTGAACCATAAATAGCTGCAGCACTCGCATCCTTTAATACTTCTACAGATTCTATATCCCTGGAATCAAAACTGGAGATGTTCCCTGTTGGAAATCCGTCAATTACATATAGGGGATCTGAAGCGAAATTAATGGAGCTGATACCCCTTATGGTAACGATAGGTTGTGTACCGGGTGCTCCGTTATTGGTTACCGCCAAACCGGCAACCCTCCCCTGCAGTGCCTGTTCAACACTGGCTACGGGCAATGCATTGATGGTTCCTGAGCTCACTGAAGTGATTGCCCCGGTCAGTGTACTTTTTTTCTGGGTACCGTAGCCCACCACCACAATCTCACTCAGCGCTTTGTTGTCGGCCATCAGCGTTACATCCAGCACTCTTCTGCCTCCTACAGCAATCTCCTGAGAGGTAAAACCTACATTCCTGAAAACAAGAACAGCAGCATTATCCGGAATACTTATCCTGTAACCACCTTCCTGGTTGGTACGCACTACAAGTGCAGAGCCCTTAAGTCCGATATTCACGCCCGCCAGGGGCAGGCCACTATCATCAGTCACTTTACCTGTGACTACAATCTGCCTGCTGTCGCCGGGATTGTCCTGTAGTATTCCTGTTCCAGCCAGTTGAGGGGCAGTGGTTATCCTGTTCAGCACGATGGTATTACCGGTCAGCTCATATCTGACACTCCCTCCAAATAGCTGATCCAGGATAACGGATAATTTTTCATCCTTCATTACCAAACTGAGCTTTTTATCCGTTTTAATGAGTGCCGGACTGTAAACGAAGTTGACCCTGGCTTCCTCTTCAAGCAAATTGAGGATTTCTCTGATAGGCTTCTCCCTCACCACGGCGGTAATTTTTTGGTCAAGTACCTGTGCCCTGACAGATTTGGCGGCGGCACTGCCCATAATGGCTATGCTTAGTGCCAGCTGAACGAACGTTATACGCATAAAGTATATGAGTAAATGTTTTTTTTTCATAATTTTGAATAGTAGGATTTAATAAAAAATTCGACAAAAATCTCCCATACATCCTTAACCGGATGTTCATCTCGTCAAAAGACTGGAAGATCAATTCTATCGGCAGTGTTCGCGCACTGCCGATACTTTTCATTTTCTTTTTCTTTTTACATAAGCATTCTCTTTATAGGTTTTTTGGTCTGTATACATGTCAATTACATCCTTTCCCGCTGATGATAATGTTACCATCTTTGAACATATAGTCTGCTTCTATAGCTTTACAAATGAGGTTCAACCGCTCATCCAGCTGATAACCTGTCAATGAAGCGGTGAGCAAACACCCGTTCATTTCTTTTTCATTATAAATTATGTTGATGCCATAGGCATGTTCAAGAGCCTCTACAACCTGCGAAAACGGAGCGCTCTCAAACCTGAGATGCCGCTGAGCTGATTCATCTGACAATAAAGAAGGGTCTTTAAGTGCCGTTTTTTCCAGTCGGGAGTCCTGCCTGTGAAATACTGCAGCCTGATTTGGGTTAAGCATCATGTTGGCGGCAGAGGAAACACCTTTACGTGTATTCCTGGCAGACACAGCAACTTTTCCTGTGCTGACGGTGACCTGATAGGTTTTATCTTCCTGATTGGCCTTTACAAAGAAACTTGTTCCGACTACCCTGATATTTAATTCATCTGAATACACAAAAAATGGATGCTTTACATCTTTCGTCACTTCAAAAAATGCCTCCCCGGATAGCCAGACTTCTCTCTTGTCACCTGAGAATTCAACAGGATATTTTAAACGGGCCAATGGGCTAAGGATCACAGAGCTGTGGTCTGATAATTTGGCAATTATTTTTTTAGGAGAGTTATTGATGATTGTACTGTAGCCATTCACTGTGGTTTGCTGCACTTTATTGCGGTCAGAATAGCGTACAGCAAAAAAATAAGAGACAGAGAGCAGAAATATAAACACTACAGCCGCTAAGGAAGGCCTGTAAGATTTATACCAGGACTGACGTTTCTGTGGAATAATGTATTGTTCAGCAAAGACTCTGCGTTTTACATGTTCTACCATATCATTGATGTCCTTAACTGAGGGAGAGTTTACCGACTTAACCTTAAAGGCCAGGATTATTTCCAATGCCTGCTGTATCAATTCAATCTTTCCGGGAAATTCTTCCATGTAATGAATCCAGAAGGAATCATGTTTTTTTTCTCCCGCTGCCCACTCTGCAAAAGTGTCATCCAGTAAAAAGTCCTCAACAGTAGTATATTCTTTGCCGAACATTTTAAGTATAATATTTGGTATATACTATATATATTCAGAAAACCAGGATATCTACTGAAAGAAAATAATTTATTTTTCTGTTATGATTTTTACCGGCAGGGTTTCAGTTTTTAAAGTACCGCTTCTTTTAGCCAGGATTTACGTAGTCTCAGAATGGACTCGTGTAAAAGATTATATACCGACTGGCGGTTTAGGCTCATGATCTCTGCAATCCTGTCCTGGTCGAGGCCTTCATAAAAGCGCAGATACAGGATCTCTTTCTGGCGCCTGGGCAGGTGATTTAATAACCTTTGCATTTTTCTCGTCATTTCATCAGAAGACTGGGATTCTATTAAAACAGACTCCGTATCCAATTGTACAGCAAACTGATAATTTTCATGGATCGGCTCAGCATTATTCCAGTTGCCCTGCTCTCTGAAAATCCTGAGGCGCAACGCCTTAAATATATATGATTTTACATAGTCCGTAGAATTTATCCGTTCCCTTCGTTTCCACAGTTCAAAAAAAACATCCTGTATGCAGTCCTTTATGAAGTCGTCATCATTCACAAACCTGATTCCATAGTTATATAAAGGTGCAGCGAAATTTTCCATCAGGCTGGTATAAGCCTCTTCATTTCCTGCTCTGAAATTAGTCCAAAGATTTATTAGGCCGGCAGAAGTCATACTTATTTTTTTCTGTTTGCAATCCTTCGGTAAGCATATTACTTCAGGGTTAAAACGTGGTTTCTATTTGGTATGATCAAATTTACAAAAAACTTTTACTCTTGCAATCGATTGCAAAGATTTTTTTAGCAGTATTTTCTTTATATTTCAGTGTTCTTTATTCCATTAATCCAGCACCGCTATTCATGACGAAATCCAGGACAGAGACTTTACAAAGAACCTTAAAACCAATTCACTTATGGGGTATAGCTGTCGGGCTGGTCATCTCAGGAGAATATTTCGGATGGAACTATGGCTGGGGAGTAGCCGGCACTATAGGTTTTCTGATTGCCACACTGATCGTAACGGTAATGTACGTTACTTTCATCTTCAGCTATACAGAACTGACTACTGCTATCCCACATGCCGGCGGCGCTTTTGCCTATAGCTATCGTGCAATGGGCCCATTTGGCGGACTTATTGCCGGTTATGCCACCCTCATCGATTTCTTGCTCGCTACCCCGGCCATTGCATTTGCCCTGGGCAGCTATCTTCATTTTCTTTACCCCGAACTCCCGGTGCTGCAATCAGCCCTGGTTTTTAACGTAGTCTTTATTTTTATCAATATTTCCGGCATTAAAGAATCTGCCGCATTTTCTATCTTTATTACGGCACTTGCCGTTGGCGAACTCTTATTGTTCATGGGGATCATCGCTCCTCATTTTAAAGCAGCAAACTACCTGAGTAACCCTATGCCCTTTGGCTGGAACGGCGTATTTGCCGCCCTGCCTTATGCCGTGTGGTTTTACCTCGCCATTGAGGGGGTGGCCATGGTGGCAGAAGAAGTAAAAGAACCAGAAAAGAATATTCCAAAAGGTTACATCTCGGGGCTGGCCACGCTGATGTTCCTGGCGCTGGGCGTGATGATCCTTACCGGGGGAATAACCGACTGGCGCAAGCTCAGCACCATAGATTATCCACTTCCCGAGGCCATATCTATTGTACTGGGGAAAAGCAACAGCTTAACAAAAATCTTTGCAAGTATCGGCCTCTTTGGCCTGATCGCTTCTTTCCATGGAACCATCCTGGCCTCCTCAAGGCAGATCTTTGCGATGGCAAGAAGCGGTTATCTGCCACAGGGACTGGCAAAGATCAACCATAGGTTTAAAACCCCGCACTGGTCGGTCGTAGCCAGCGGCGTGGTCAGCTTTACCGCCCTGTTTACAGGCAGCACCAGCCAGGTAATTATCTTATCCGTTCTGGGGGCAATCGTCATGTATATGATGAGCATGATCAGCCTTTTTATGCTGCGCAGCAAAGAACCACTGCTCAAACGCCCGTTCCGTTCGCCATTTTACCCGGTATTTCCTGCCATAGCTTTGGTTTTATGCCTGCTCTGTCTGTTTGCCATTATCTATTACAATGTGATGCTCACCGGTGTGTTTTTCGCAGGTATGGCCATCGCCCTGCTGCTTTTTGTACTCAGCGGCAAGCACAAAGAAAAAATAAACGACGATATCCTGCTCGAAAGAGCAGTGGTGCCGGTATCAGCAGAATAATTATGGCCTATCAGCATACGATACATCATCACGTTTACCGTTTCAGGGACCTGAAAGACCTGCTGGCAAAAGCATCACCGCTCAGAAGCGGGGATACTCTGGCAGGTATTTCTGCAGCAGGATACGAAGAACGGGTTGCAGCACAGATTACGCTGGCAGATGTACCCTTAAAAACATTCCTCAGCGAAGCCCTTATCCCCTACGAGGACGATGAAGTGACACGTTTGATTATGGATGACCATGACCGGGAAGCCTTTGCCCTGATTGCTCATTTTACTGTTGGCGAATTCAGGGACTGGCTGCTCAGTGACCAGGCTGATACAGCAGTGATCACACAGCTAAAAATGGGACTTATCCCGGAAATGGTAGCCGCAGTTTCTAAACTGATGAGAAACCAGGACCTGATCACCGTAGCAAAAAAATGCGAGGTGATTACCAAATTTCGCAATACAATTGGCCTGCCGGGCAGGTTTTCTACACGATTACAGCCAAACCATCCTACAGATGACCCTAAAGGTATCGCCGCAAGCATCATCGACGGACTGCTGTATGGCAGCGGTGATGCGGTGATCGGGATTAACCCGGCCACAGACAGCCCTGCAGGAGTAGCCAACCTGCTGAACCTCATAGACGCCATCCGCCAGCAGTTTGATATCCCTGTACAATCCTGCGTACTGAGCCATATCACCACAACCATAGGCCTGATCAATAGCGGTGCCCCCGTAGATCTTTGCTTTCAGTCGATCGCTGGCACACAGCAGGCCAATACCAGTTTTGGTGTTAACATATCCCTGATTGATGAAGCCTGCGAAGCCACATTATCACTGAAGCGGGGAACGATAGGCCAGAACGTAATGTATTTTGAAACCGGGCAAGGCAGTGCTTTGTCTGCCAGTGCCCACCATGGTGTTGATCAGCAGACCTGCGAAGCCAGGGCCTATGCCATAGCCCGTAGATATCAGCCACTGCTGGTAAACACGGTGGTTGGTTTTATCGGCCCCGAGTACCTCTATGACGGCAAACAGATTATCAGGGCTGCACTGGAAGACCATTTCTGCGGCAAGCTGCTGGGCTTGCCGATGGGTGTTGACGTTTGTTATACCAATCATGCCGAAGCAGACCAGGATGACATGGATAACCTGCTCACCTTACTGGGCGTAGCAGGCTGTAATTTTGTAATGGGCATTCCCGGATCAGATGACATCATGCTCAATTACCAGTCTACCTCCTTTCATGATGCGCTTTATCTCAGGAAAGTCCTTGGTTTAAAGCCTGCACCAGAATTTGAAGAATGGCTGATCAGACAGGGGATTACCAATGATCAGGGCAGGATCAGTCATACCCAGCTTACTGGTAAATTAATAGACCATTTATTTTAACGCATCAATACGCCCTGTTATGGAAAATACTCCGGTCAAGATTACCGATTCATGGGAATCACTGAAGGAATTTACGGCAGCCCGCATTGCCCTTGGCAGAGTGGGCAACAGTATTCCGCTGTCTGCATCCCTGGAGTTTAAACTCGCGCATGCACATGCAAGGGATGCTGTTTATTCTGAGCTGGACCGCAATGCATTGCTGACGGGACTCGCAGCATTTGAGTTGCCGGTACTGGAAATTCACAGCAGGGCAGAAAACAGAAACCAGTACCTGCAGCGTCCTGATCTGGGAAGAATCCCTGCAGATGAATCCCTTCAATTGTTAAAAGAACATGCCGCTGCATTTGATATCTGTATCATCTTAGCCGATGGCCTCTCTGCAACCGCCATCAATACCAATGTGATCCCTTTGCTGCAAACCTTGCTGCCTCTGTTTAAAGGCATAAATTACAGCCTGGCACCCCTATGCCTGGCATCTCAGGCACGTGTTGCCTTATCAGACCATACGGCAAATGCACTGGGGGCAACTTTAGCGCTCATGCTCATTGGGGAACGCCCCGGGCTAAGTTCTGCAGACAGCATTGGTGCCTATTTAACTTATCAACCCCGACCCGGTCTTACAGATGAATCACGTAACTGTGTGTCTAACATCAGGCCTCAGGGACTGTCTTTCGGCCTTGCCGCAAATAAAATATTTTACCTGATCAGGGAAGCTTTCAATAGAAAACTATCCGGAGTTGAGCTGAAAGATAATGCCGGATTATTATCGGATTAGGTTCCGCAGATTTTCCCTGTAACACCTTCTAAATTTTTACTGCCCCCTTTTAGGGTGACAGCATTCACCTTATTTGGCGATTTTCAGTCATAGCCGATATCTGCAACTTTACCGGAATAAAATTCGAAGAAGGAAATGAAAAGAAAATCTATGATTAAGGCTTTACTAAGCCTGATTGTCTGCACCATTATTTTTTCATCATGCAGTGATGATGACAACACTCCGGGAGCTCCCGAAACAAAAAAAGATATCAAGCTGGCCAATGATGCCAGGTTGGGCAGTATCCTGACAGACAGCGCCGGACGTACCCTGTATTTTTTAACAGCAGACGTAACTATGCCAACCATCTGCGAGGGTCCCTGCGAAGTGGCATGGCCAGTATTTTACAAAGAAAAGCCATCCCTGGGCAGCGGCCTCGAAGCAAAGGATTTTGGCGTAGTGACCCGTCCTGACGGTAAAAAACAAACCACCTATAAAGGCTGGACACTGTATTATTTTTTCGAAGATAAAGCCGCTGGCGATACTAAAGGTGAAGCACTGGAAAATATATGGTTTGTAGCTAAACCGGATTACACCATCATGCTCGGACACGCACAACTGGTAGGGGAAGATGGCATATCCTACACAGCCAGCTACCAACCCGGAACAAACCGTTTCACCCCGTTTTTCACGGATGACCGTGGCATTGCATTGTATACTTTTACTAAAGATACAGACAAGAAGAACACGTACACCTCGGAGACTGACCAGACTAAAAATGCTGTATGGCCAATATTTGCCGGTAGTACTAAACCAGTTGTACCTTCAATTTTAAAAGCATCCGATTTCGAAACAATTACTGTATTCAATAAACCGCAGCTCAGCTACAAGGGAAAACCCATTTATAAATTTGGACGTGAGACCGGCATGGGAACGACCAAAGGGGTAAATGTTCCCTCACCAGGTGTATGGCCTGTTGCAACGGCACCCAATATAGAGCTATTGCCACCGCCAGAACACTAAAAGTACAATTTAAGAAATTCAGAAATGGGTATCAGTCTGCTAAAAAGGAGCCTGATACCCATTTTAAGATTGAAGTCTTCGCTGTGCAAAAGTTTAAAGCCCTAATATATCAGTTATCATGTTTATTTCAACTCCAGAACAACCAGGGAAAAAGGAGGAATATTCACTGAAAGCATATTGCCCTGCAAAGACAGGTCTTTGAAAACCACTGGCCGCACTTTATCCGGTTCTTCAAAACTATTGCAGTCCTGCAGCCTTTTTGAGCTGAGGATTCTTCCGGTCACCGCGCTGAATTTCGTGCCTTTAATGTTGACCGTAATTTTCTGTGCCTTCTTCGCATCAATATTGACAAGGCTGATATGGGTTGCATGATTGCCGTCTAAGGAAGCCGATGCAGAGACAGCAGGCAGCCGCTCAGCTCCAAGTACATATTTATTCGTTTGAACTGTCAGGGGCAGTAATTTCGCGTTCTGATGCACATTGAACATTTCCATCACATGATAGCTTGGCGTTAAGATCATTTTTTCCTTATCCGTAAGGATAACCGCCTGTAATACATTTACGCACTGGGCAAGGTTCGCCATCCGTACCCTGTCGGCATGATTGTTAAATACATTCAGGGTAACCCCGGCAATCATCGCGTCACGCATGGTATTTTGCTGGTACAGAAAGCCCGGATTGGTATTGGGCTCCACATCATACCAGCCGCCCCACTCGTCCACCACAAGCCCTACCTTTTTCTTTGGGTCATATTTATTCATGATAGCGGAGTGCTTTGCCACGAGCTCTTCCATCCAGACCGCCTGTTTCATTGTCCTGAAATACTGCATTTCATTAAATACAGCTGCAGAACCCTTCTTTTCCCAGTCTACATAAGAATAGTGATGCATCGCGATACCATCCAGCATGTAGAGCGGCACACCCTTCATCAGGGTTTCTGTCCAGTGGTAATCATCATTTTTTGCCCCGGCAGCAACAAAAGACAGGTTATTTTTACCGTCATTCCGCATAAAGGACACATACTGGCGGTACATACCGGCGTAATATTCGGCTGTCATATGGCCTCCGCAACCATAAGTTTCGTTACCAATCCCCCAGTATTTTACTTTCCATGGTTTGTCGCGGCCGTTCTCCCTGCGCAGGTCAGACATAGGGCTTTTGGTATCAAAGTTGGTGTATTGCATCCAATCCAGCATTTCCTGGACGGTACCTGTGCCTACGTTACCGGAAATGTAAGGTTCGGTTTCCAGCAGCTCGCACATATTTAAAAAATCGTTGGTACCAAAGCTGTTGTCTTCCGTTACATATCCCCAGTTGGTATTGACAATCGATGGCCTCTTAGCTTTGGGGCCAATACCATCCTTCCAGTGATAGGTATCCGCAAAGCAACCACCAGGCCAGCGCAGATTGGGTATCTTCAGCTTTTTTAATGCTGCAATAATATCATTTCTGACGCCGT
>Ga0163161_10000831_pt1 | contig 24092 bp, 18 predicted proteins | sample S45metaG_FD_129847 | JGI IMG/M metagenome (GOLD analysis project Ga0163161, IMG submission 129847) | Switchgrass rhizosphere microbial communities from Kellogg Biological Station, Michigan, USA - S4-5 metaG | ecosystem: Host-associated > Plants > Roots > Rhizosphere > Soil | place: USA... | reverse complement strand
GATCCGGTCTACCGTCTCCCTGTGGTTACAAAAGATCAGGGACGTTTGTGCGCCGATCTTACAGATCAGGTCAAATAAAGTATCCAGTTTATCTTCTGCCGTGGTAATGATCTTCTTTAGTTTCAGATCCGGTGCCACTTTTACATCTTTGAGAAAGTTAACTTCAACAGGCTGCTTCAGTCCGGTAAACTCAGGAATCTCTTCCATCGCCGTAGCGGAGGTAAGCATCCGCTGTTTGAGGGAGCGCAGGTTGCCAATGATATAGGCCATATCTTCCTGGAATCCAAATTCAAGGGCTTTATCAAACTCATCCAGCACCAATGAAGTAATGGTGGACTCATCAAAATTTTCTTTTCTCAAATGGTAGGCAATCCGGCCGGGCGTGCCAATCAGCACCGCAGCAGGCTGTTCAAAGTTGTTCCGTTCAATTTTTACAGGGTGGCCGCCATAACAGCAGTTCACCTTAAAACCTGTCCCCATCTGTTTAAAGACCTGCTCTATCTGTAAAGCAAGTTCTCTTGAAGGGACAAGCACCAATGCCTGAACGCCTTTCACATCTGCACTGAGGTTTTTTAAAACAGGCAATAAAAACCCGATCGTTTTGCCGGAACCAGTTGGGGCCAGTAAAACAACATCCTTCCCTTTATCGGCAGCCGCAATTGCGGCCTGCTGCATATCATTTAAAGAAGTGATTTTTAAATTACCCAATACCTTTTCTACCATCATGAAGCAAAGATAAGGGAATTAACATAAGAATAGCCGCAAAAGCAACAGGCTAGTACTTCATGAATTTCTTTCTGATTTTACCCACTCTCATTTGCGCCTTTTTTTCAAGCCTCATCAGCATGGTGCCCCTTTTGTACATCCAGGATGTCACCTTACTATTTGCTTCCTGAATTGGAGAACAGATTTTCTCTTCGAGGATATCCAGATATTTTGCATTAGACCGGCTTTGTTGAAGTAAATAGAATTCGTTTATCAGCTCTGTGTTCATCTCTGCTTATTTTAAATGAATAATTGGATAATTAAATAATTAACGGTCTGCTGACGGTTAAGCGTATAGGGCCGCCTGATATAAATATAAAAACAATTTTAATGATCATCAATAGCAAACCTGCTTTTACAGCAACAGTATATCTTATTTTTTTGTTTGCTCTGCAAGGGGGATTTCCTGAATGTGATATGCGCAAATCATTGCGGCATGACGATTGTAAGCTATACATTTTAGTTCTTCAATCAATTACAGGCACAAAAATCGTATAAAAATTGTGCTAACATGTACCAAAAAACAGATAATGGACAGACATACCTATCAGACAGGAATTATCGGAAACTGTGCTTTCCTTGCACATATCAATAAAAACACAAATGTGGACTGGTTGTGCTGGCCAAGATTTGACAGCTCATTTGTTTTCGGCGGACTGCTAGATCAGGAAAAAGGCGGCGAATACTCTATCAGACCAGAAGGCAACTACACTTCAGACCAGTATTACCTGGAGAATACGAATATTCTCTGCACAGAGATCTCCAATGAAGAAGGCAGATATAAAATCACAGATTTTGCGCCCCGCTTTTTTCAATATGAACGTTACTATAAACCTTTGATGTTTATCCGTAAGATCGAACCCATGGAGGGAAATCCAAGAATCAAGGTCACCTGCAAACCTACTTATGATTATGGAGAAGGTTTTCAGGTAGGGTCACGAGGGAGCAACCACCTCCTGTTTACAGGGAGTGAACATCATATGCAGCTGAGCACAAACATCTCTTTATCCTATATCGAGGATGAAAAGTATTTCGCGCTCAATGAGGCCAAATACCTGATCATGACTTATGGTTATAATCTTGAAGCCCCGATCGAAAGTACAGCGGAAAGGTTTTTACTGGAAACCAAAAAATACTGGAGAACCTGGATCAAACATTCTACAATTGCAGGCTTCCGGCAATCCCTTGTGATCCGCTCTGCTTTAGTGCTTAAAATTCACCAGTATGAAGACACTGGCGCAATTATAGCCGCCAGTACCACCAGTTTACCGGAATCACCGGGAAGTACGCGGAACTGGGATTACCGCTATTGCTGGATGAGGGACACCTATTACGTGATTACTGCCCTCAACCATATCGGCCATTTTGAAGAGATGGAAAAGTATTTCAACTATATCACTGATATATCTTTCCATGATGATAAAAGATACCAGCCGCTTTTTGGCATTGCCGGAGAAAGGGTACTGACAGAAAGAATACTCAGTAATCTGAAGGGATACCAGGGCAACCAGCCCGTGAGAATAGGCAACCAGGCATTTGAACATATCCAGAATGACATTTATGGACAAGTACTGATCTCCATGCTCCCACTGTATTCTGACAACAGGTTTATCTACAGTGAACGTAAAGATTCTAAAATATGGCTGGATTACCTGCTGACCAAAATTGAAAGTACCATTGATGAGAAGGATGCCGGCATCTGGGAATTCCGTAATCTTGCCAACATGCACTGTTATACCAACCTGTTCCAATGGGCTGGCGCCAATGCTGCACTAAAAATGGCAAAAAGAATAGGAAACCAGGAATTTCAGGACCGCGCAACCCAGCTGATCGACCGTGCTGCGGCGCATATTGAAGCTTGTTATGATCCGGAAAGAAAAGTATATAACCATGCCATAGACAGCGCACACCTGGATGCCAGCACACTGCAGCTGATCCTGATGAACTATCTTGATCCCAACTCTCAGCGTGCAAAAGACCACCTGATTGCACTCGAAGAAGAATTGAAAGCAGAAAACGGCTTGTTTTACCGCTACCGTCACACGGATGATTTCGGAAAGCCCAAAACTACTTTCCTGATCTGCGCCTTCTGGTATGTAGAGGCTCTGGCCATTGTTGGCCGTATCGATGATGCGGTGAAGGCCTTTGACTCACTCATCAGCTATGGTAACCACCTGGATCTGTTTGCAGAAGACATCGACGAGAAAGATGGCAGTCAGTGGGGCAATTTCCCACAGGCCTATAGCCATGTAGGACTCATGAATGCGGCCCACAGAATTGCTATCAAATTAGACAGGCCTGTTTTCCTCTAGGAAAACAAGCCTGTCTGTATATCATCACAGCTGTACCTCAGGTACAGCTGTTTTTATTTCAACTGTGCATTGCTGGCAGAGAGTATCTTCAGCAACTCGCGTACTTCCATAAAGTTGCGCAGGTAATTTCTTGCTGCCGAAATATTGCTGCCCACCTTAATGGTGTAGGCTGATGGAGGGAGTGCCTTGAAAATATCTTCATCGGTATGGTCATCTCCAAACGCTATAATAAAATCAGGATCATTTCCATAAAGCCAGCTTAAAGCAGCTTTGCCTTTATTCACCTCGATATTCTTAAACTCGATCACCTTATTACCTGGCATCATTTGCAGTCCTTTATCCGCAACGGTCACCTTAAGGTGATTAATAATTTCGTTTGCCCTCAGTTCACCGAGCCCTTCTTCAACTTTACGGTAGTGCCATACCAGAGAATAACTTTTATCTTCGATAAATGATCCCGGGGTTCTGTCAGTATAAGTATCCAATACTGTTTTCACATCCTGTTTCCACTGGTCTGTAAGCAGTGGCAATGATTTCCATTCTTCCTGATCACGCTTTTGCCATGCGCCATGCTCAGCGATCAGGTCCAGTTTCATATGCCCGAACCATTGTTCGAGCGTCTGGTTCCTTCTTCCGCTGATAATGATCACACGGTTAGCAGGATCGGCGGTCAGGTTTTCAAGTATCCTGTATAATTCAGCATCAGGCGCCGTTTTTTCGAGGTCTCCGTTAAACCCTACCAGGGTACCGTCATAATCAAGGAAAATATATCTTTCTTTTGCGGCTACATAATCTTTAGCCATTTGTTCTCTTACCACTCTCACTGCAAATTTTGTCAGTAAAGACTCTTGCAGCTGTTTCACTTCTTCCAGCTTATCCATAAAATTTTTAACCCAAAGGTGTATATCAAACTTTTTAACAATGCCTCTCATGACAGACATCCGTGTTGCCTGCTCTTCAGCAGACATATTAAAGGCTTTTACGATGGCCCTCATCACATCCCCAATATTATTAGGATTAACAATCAGTGCATCATTCAGCTCTTTCGAGGCGCCTGCCATTTCACTGAGGATGAGTACACCTGTATTGTCTACCCTGGTGGCTACATATTCTTTGCTGACCAGGTTCATTCCGTCCCGCATCGGGGTAACAAGGCATATATCCGCAGTAGCATATAAGGCCGACAAAAATGTTATAGGAAAAGACCTGTAGAAATAATGAACAGGAAGCCAGTTCAGGGTCCTGTACGTGGCATTGATATTACCAACAAGCTGATCAATCTGGTCGCGCAGTTCTTTATATTGCGGCACCGTATCCCTTGACGGAACAACGATCATATATAAGGATAAATGATCTATATATTCAGGGTGCATTTGCAGCAGCAGTTCGTAAGCCTGCAGCCGCTGTAAGATGCCTTTGCTGTAGTCCAGCCTGTCGATCGTCAAAACAATTTTACGCTCCTGCATGGTCTCTTTCAGGATGGCAATCTGCTCCACAACGGCAGGCTCGGTAACAAGGCTTTCAAATTTTACTTCATCAATTCCCATGGGGAAAGATTCTACAACGATCTGCCGTTCTTTAAACGTGACCACATTATCTGTGATCTTAGCAGCTGTTAATCGGGATGCTGCACTCAGAAAGTGCCTTACATCGTCAAATGTGTGAAATCCGAGCAGGTCGGCACCAAACATCCCTTCGACCAGTTCATCTCTCCATGGGATCAAACGAAATATCTCGTAAGAAGGGAAAGGGATATGCTGGAAAAACCCGATGGTGACATGCGACTGCACCTCTCTGATCAGTCCAGGCAAAAGCAAAAGCTGGTAATCATGTACCCAGACAGTATCACCTTCATTTAAATGAACATTTACCGTATCCTTAAATTTCTGATTTACGGTCTGATAAAAATCCCAGTAAGTTTGTTCATAATTTGCGTAAGTAACCATGTAATGAAATACAGGCCATAAAACCTCATTGGAGAAACCTTCATAATAAAGGTTGATTTCATCGGGAGTTAAAAATACAGGGATCAGATTGAGTTCTGCCAGTTGATCTGTTACTTCCTGTTGTCTTTCTTCCGGAACATCTATTCCGGGCCAGCCTATCCAAATATTATCTCCTTTTTTATACACTGAGCCAAGGCCTGTTGCCAGTCCACCTTCACTCGGACTCAGGAGATATTCGCCATTGTTTTCTACTATCTTGACGGGTAAGCGGTTTGAAACTATTATTGTTTTGTTTACCATATTACACTTATAAAACTGCTCAGCTTCCCGATTGTTTGATTTTTCTGGCTTCCAGACATTCAAAGTACAATTATGAGACAAATTCCCCAATGTCACAATTGTTGATAAGCCACTGATTGTTAGCAAATAAACCACAGGAATTTAATGTATATTTAACATAATCAAGTTATTTTTAGAAAACCTGTATACGGGTTGTTACCTAACACCAATAACGTATGACCTGGAAGAAATTTAATGGTGAAGTGATCCACACACCAATTTTAGAAGAAGTAGAAAAAGCCATCATCAGAGAGACTGCAAATGGCTATCACCTCAAAGTTTGCATTGGTACTGACTCACAGGTGAAGGGCCCCTTCACAGATTTCGCTACAGTAATTGTTCTGCTCAGGGAACAACATGGTGGATTTATGTTTATCCATCAGGAGAAGAGCCAGCAGAAAATGACCATTAAGGAAAGGATGCTGATAGAGGTACAGAAGTCTATTGAAACAGCGTATGCTGTTTGTGACCTGCTGGATCTTTACGATGTAGACCTGGAAGTGCATGCAGACATCAACACTAACCCAATGTTTAAGTCTAACAAGGCTTTGAATGAAGCCATGGGTTATATTCTGAGCATGGGCTTTATCTTTAAAGCCAAGCCCGAAGCATTTGCCAGCAGTACCTGCGCAGACAAAATGGTACATTAAAAAAAAAGGTATGCGATCCTCTCGCATACCTTATCAAATATTTTTTTGGAGGATTATCCCTGGTGCTCTACTTCAACTCCTGTAGACACCACGATCAGTGTTCCCTGAGAGTATTTCTCATTATGCTGACTTACGTCCAGCCCTTCTTCTTCCTCCTCAGAAGATACACGGATTGGCTGGAAGGTATTGATGATTTTGAAGATCAGGAAAGAAACTACAAAACTGAATATTCCAACGATCAGCACACCTTTCAGCTGTGTGAAAAAGAAATCAGGGTTACCGTAGAACCATCCGTCAACACCAGCAGGGTTAACTGTTTTTGTAGCGAAAACACCGGTAAGCAACATACCTATAATACCGCCAACACCATGACAAGGAAATACATCCAGTGTGTCATCAAGGGTAGTTTTTTGTTTCCATGAAACAGCAAGATTAGAAATGATAGCAGCAAATGCGCCGATGAAGATACTGTGCGGGATCGCCACAAAACCTGCTCCGGGAGTAATGGCTACCAGGCCTACAACAGCTCCGATACAGAAACCAAGAACAGAAGGTTTTCTGCCTCTCAGCACGTCAAAGAACATCCATGACAAACCACCTGCACCAGCGGCAATATTTGTGGTGGCAAAAGCAGAAACCGCAAGACTGGTTGATCCCAGCGCGGAACCGGCATTGAAACCAAACCATCCAAACCATAGCAGACCAGTACCGATCAGGACATAAGGAATGTTTGACGGCGGTATTTCCTGATGCTCCATATGAACTTTCCTTCTTTTAAGGACAATTGCACCGGCAAGTGCCGCCATACCAGCAGAAATGTGTACAACAGTACCACCTGCAAAGTCAAGCACGCCCATCTTGAACAGTAGACCTTCAGGATGCCATGTCCAGTGCGCCAGCGGCGAATAAACAAACAGGGCAAACAATACGATAAATGCAATATAAGAGGTAAAACGAATACGTTCAGCCACAGCTCCTACAACCAGTCCCGGTGTAATAATTGCAAACATCAGCTGGAAGAGGGCAAATAAAGTTAATGGAATTGTTGGTGCAAGGCTCCAGGAATGGCCGGAATTTACACCATCAAAGAACAAATAAGTTCCCGGATTTCCAATAAGGCCCTGAATAGAATCACCAAAGGCAAGACTAAAGCCTACAGTAACCCAGAGTACACTGATGACTCCTGCTGAAACAATACTTTTAATCATCGTAGAAAGTACGTTCTTTCTGTGAACCATACCACCGTAAAAAAAGGCCAGCCCGGGCGTCATTAAAAATACCAAAGCAGTAGCTACCATAATCCATCCCACGTCAGCCGCATTATACTTACCCTCATCGAAATTCGGGTGCAGTGGTACAAATAAGGCCGCAATCGCTACAATCGCAAAAATTACGAATGGCACAATCTGCTTTAACTGAATTTTGTTCATGAAAATTTGATTTTATAGATTTTAATTCCATAAAGATAAACAGAAACTGCATTTATTCAAATTTTAATCGCTAAATCCTGATAAATATTAAATATTTTCAAGCGATTAGGGATCAAAGTGCAATAATCACATTATTAATACCTATAACTTTTATGATTTTTATCATATTTTGCGGCAACATACAATAAAAACGTTTACAAACAATTATTCTGCACAGCTGTTAATTGATGATATGAAAGCGTACCATCTTAATTTCTCTCAGCGTCTCCCGATTGACATTTCCGAAGCCTGGGACTTCTTTTCTTCGCCCCTGAACCTGGCAAAAATCACACCTGAGTCCATGGCTTTTACGGTGACCTCAGCCCTGCAGCCCGATGAAAAGATGTATCCCGGAATGATTATCACCTATAAGGTATCACCGGTAGCAGGTATTAAATTAAACTGGATGACAGAGATCACACAGGTGGAAGAACATCAGTATTTTATTGACGAACAACGTTTTGGCCCATATAAGTTCTGGCATCACCAGCACCATTTCAAGGCCATCCCGGGAGGGGTAGAGATGAATGATATCCTTACTTACGGATTACCTATGGGTATCTTTGGAAATATTGCGAACAGCGTCTTTGTGGCGGCCAAGCTGCAGGAGATCTTCAGTTTCAGAAAGCAAAAGGTAATTGAACTCTTTGGAGATTATACCAGTACGGGAGCATAGGCGGAGCCTTGCACAACCCCTCTTTTTTCAATTTCCCTGTCAATATAAGTCTGTATTGAAGATTTGTTGAGTCCCCAGTTTGGTGCAATCAGCAGGTCCCAGTCGGATATACCAAATAAACGCTGAATAACAATATCCGGTCTCAATAATGGAATCAGTTTGCAAAGCAGGTCAGTATATTCTTCGAGACTGAATAATTTGAAAGGTTCCTTTTTATATTTTGCGCCCATGATAGATCCTTCTACAATGTGGAGGTGATGAAACTTAACAAATTTGATTTGCGGGAACCTGTTGATTTCATGGATATATCCCATCATCATTTCTTCTGTTTCCCATGGAAAACCAAAGATCGTATGTACGCAAAGATCAAGTGTACTGTTTTTCAGCAGTTCTACTGCGGCAACAAATTCAGCATGGCTGCATCCCCTGTTGATCTGTTCGAGGGTTTCATCATAAATAGATTCCATCCCCATTTCCAGGTCAACATCAAAACGATCGGCGTAACTTTCCAGCAATGCCACTTTTTCTGCGTCAATACAATCCGGTCTGGTACCTACAGAGAAACCCACCACATCTTCAGTATTGATCGATAACGCTTCATCGTACATCATTTTCAGGTAATGTACAGGAGCATAGGTATTGGTATTCGGCTGAAAATACACAATAAACTTGTCTGCCTTATAAAAGCCTTTACCACGTTCCATTCCCTGCTCCAGTTGCTCACGGATCGTGGGCAGTTTTCTGGACAACTCTGGTGTAAAGGAATCAACATTACAATAGGTACATCCTCCATAGCCTTTACTGCCATCCCTGTTAGGGCAGGTAAAGCCGCCGTCAACAATTACTTTGAACACTCTTTGCCCTTTATACTTCGTTTTAAGGTGAGTACCGTAATTATTATATCCTTTTATGCCTGAATCTAGTGGAGTTCCCAATTGCTTTTATTTTCCGCAAAAATACAGCTTTTAATTTATACTTTCCTCAGCAGGCTTAGACAAATAGTAAATAGGTATACCGAGCAGCATGATCAGCACACCCCAACCGCAGGTGCTGAATCTGGTGATCAGCAGACCTACACACAGTGCGCCGGCAAGTATAATATAAAGAAAAGGCAGTACCGGATAACCAAACGCTTTATAAGGGCGTTCTGCATCTGGCTGTTTACGGCGGAGGATGAAGATTCCATAGATGGTAAGGATATAGAAGATGATCACAATGATCATAACGAAATCCAGCAGGTCGCCATACTTGCCGGTAAGACAGAGCAGGGAAGTCCATAAGCACTGTATCCACAATGCCCAGCCCGGTACACCCGCTTTGTTCAGAATGGCTGCTTTCTTAAAGAACAGCCCATCCTTCGCCATGGTATAGTATACCCTCGCCCCTGCCATAATCAGACCATTGTTACAGGCAAAAGTACTGATCATGATGATGACCGCCATCACCAGTGTCCCTGTATCACCAAAGGTATGCTGTGCAGCTGCTACGGCAACGCGGTCAGATTTAGCAAAAGCAATATCATTTAATGGCATTACAGAGATATACATCAGGTTGGCCAGTATATAAATCACCGTTACAATGAAAGTACCAAAGAAAAGACTCAGGCCTACATTACGTTTGGGATCTTTGATCTCCCCTGCGATAAATGTTACGCCAACCCAGGCATCACTTGAAAACAACGATCCCACCATCGATGCGGCGATTCCTGCAAGAAGTGCGCCGCCACCAATAGTTACCCATGAAGCAGTTCCGGTATCAAAAGCAGTGGTATGCCAGGCATTGGTCCAGTTGGCATTCCAGATCTCGGTTTTAGCACCAAACACAAAGCCGCCAATGATCAGGCCGGCTAAGGAAAGGATCTTGATGATCGTCATGGTGGTTTGCAGGATCTTGCCTTCCTTTACCCCACGGCCGTTGATATAAGTTAAAAGTATGATGGTAACAATAGAGACCAGCTGCGCGGCATTCAGGTTAAAAGAACCTACACTATACAGGATATTTCCGTCGCTCAAAGGTTCGTAGAGATAAGCTGCAAATTTTGAGAAGCCCACACCAACGGCTGCAATTGTACCGGTCTGGATCACTGCGAAAAAACTCCATCCGTACAAAAATGCAATGAGTTTGTTGTATGCTTCTTTCAGGTACACGTACTGGCCGCCCGCATTAGGGAACATCGCGCTCAGCTCTCCGTAACTTACCGCAGCAATCATCGTGATCAGACCAGATAAAACCCAGATGAGGATGAGCCAGCCGGCAGAACCGACATGCCTGGTAATGTCAGCACTGACAATAAATATGCCGGAGCCGATCATCGACCCGACAACAAGCATTGTACCGTCTAAAAGGCCCAGTTCTCTCTTAAAGGACGCATCCTGGTTTTCGTTGTTCATACAGTGATTTTTATGATAATGAATAAATTAATCTCTAATTTTTAAACGCTAATATATGAATCCATAAACATTTCGCAATTATTCATTTATACCCGAATCCGGTGATACAATAGAACAATGATTAATTTGGCAATCTCAGAAACTCTCCTTATTTTGTATATAGGCACCATTGTGCCTGAGCATTGCAACCAAATATAAACAACATATGAATTTTCTACAGCAAAACTTAATTAACATGATCCCTATTTTTGGGGGTATCGGAATTTTGGTCATGTTATTCCAGAGTGCCTGGGTAACGCGGCAGGACGCGGGCGACAAAACCATGTCTGAACTGGCAGGCCATATTGCAGATGGTGCCATGGCTTTTCTCAAAGCAGAATGGAAAGTGCTCAGTTATTTTGTAATTATTGCCGGCATACTGCTGGCCTGGTCCGGCACCCTTCAGGGAAGTGCCGCAGCACCCATCCATTCCAGTCCTGTCATTGCCATTGCCTTTTTAATTGGAGCTGTATTTTCTGCTTTTGCAGGATATATAGGTATGCGCATCGCTACTAAAGCCAATGTGAGGACAACACAGGCTGCCCGCACTAGTCTGGCACAGGCCCTTAAAGTTTCCTTCAGGGGAGGAACAGTGATGGGCTTTGGAGTAGCCGGCCTTGCGATCCTCGGTCTTGGCGGACTTTTTATAGTACTTTATCATACATTTGTCCATCCCGGAACAGCCGGAGCTCCAGCGGAACTAAAAAAAACCATTGAAGTACTGGCAGGATTTTCCCTGGGCGCAGAGAGCATTGCCCTGTTTGCGCGTGTCGGGGGCGGGATCTATACCAAAGCTGCCGATGTAGGCGCCGATCTGGTAGGAAAGGTTGAGGCAGGTATTCCTGAAGATGATGTGAGGAACCCTGCAACAATTGCAGATAATGTAGGTGATAACGTGGGAGACGTGGCCGGTATGGGAGCTGATCTCTTCGGATCATATGTGGCTACCATTCTTGCAACAATGGTACTGGGACAGGAGATTGTTTCTGCAGATCAGTTTGGAGGCATGGCACCGGTATTACTGCCTATGCTCATTGCCGGCTTTGGGCTCATTTTTTCTATTCTCGCCTCAGTGTTTGTAAAAATCAGCAGGGATACAGACAGCGTTCAGAAAGCCCTGAACCTGGGCAACTGGCTTTCTATTTTACTCACCGCCGGTGCTTCTTATTTCGCCGTCAAATGGTTACTTCCACCATTGATGTCTATCAGGGGATTTCAGTTCCATGCCATGTCAGTTTACCATTCTATCCTGGTGGGCCTTGCTGTTGGCACACTGATGAGCCTGATCACAGAATATTATACCGCAATGGGGAACAGGCCTGTGCAATCCATCATCAGGCAGTCTTCTACCGGTCATGCTACCAATATCATCGGGGGATTATCTGTAGGGATGGAATCTACTGTGCTGCCGATCCTGGTGCTTGCTGCCGGGATCTATGGTTCCTATCAGTTTGCCGGTTTTTACGGTGTGGCCATCGCGGCAGCAGGAATGATGGCTACCACGGCCATGCAGCTCGCGATTGATGCTTTTGGCCCTATTGCGGATAACGCCGGAGGAATTGCCGAAATGAGCGGTTTACCAAAAGAAGTCAGGGAACGCACAGATATACTGGATGCTGTAGGCAATACTACTGCTGCTACAGGCAAAGGTTTTGCCATCGCATCTGCCGCACTGACGTCTCTTGCCCTGTTTGCTGCTTTTGCGGGAATCTCCGGCATTACCTCCATAGATATCTATAAAGCAAATGTACTTGCAGGCCTATTTGTTGGGGGGATGATCCCTTTCATCTTTTCAGCCCTGTGCATTTCTGCCGTCGGCCGCGCAGCAATGGCCATGGTAGAAGAAGTGAGAAGACAGTTTAAAGAGATCCCCGGGATTATGGAATACAAGGCAAAACCTGAATACGAAAAATGTGTGGCGATCTCAACAGAAGCCTCTATAAAGGAAATGATGCTTCCCGGTGCCATTGCATTAACAGTTCCACTGATTGTAGGTTTTACATTTGGGGCAGAAGTACTTGGGGGCTTATTGGCGGGTGTCACAGTTTCGGGTGTACTGATGGGCATATTCCAGTCTAATGCCGGCGGTGCATGGGACAATGCAAAGAAATCCTTTGAAAAAGGAGTACTCATCAACGGAGTAATGGAGTATAAAGGTTCAGACCCGCACAAGGCCTCAGTTACCGGAGATACAGTGGGAGACCCCTTTAAAGATACGTCGGGACCATCTATGAATATACTAATTAAGCTAATGTCTATCGTTTCACTAGTCATTGCACCACATATTGCAGTTGGAATCAACAATAATTTGACAACTGAAATCAAAAAGGAGATAAAAATCGTAAAGTATACTGATGCAAATGGGAAAATACGAATAGACACTGGTAAAAATACCAGTGACACTCTGATAAATAACCAATAAATGCTTATCATTGTTCTGAATAAAAGGGATTTCCAATAAAAATCCCTTTTATTTTTAATTTTTTTTTAATTAGGTTTGGAATTGAATTCAATTGTATCACAAATAAAAAAACTTAACACTTAAACTAACTTATGCTTTTTAAAAAATCTATTCCACAATTACTGGCTGAGGCGAATGAGAGTGGTGAGGGAACGCTGGTCCGCTCCTTATCCAGTTTCAATTTAGTAGCCCTGGGCGTTGGTGCTATTATCGGTGCTGGATTGTTCTCACTGACAGGTATAGCAGCAGCAGACAATGCCGGCCCTGCTGTAATTCTATCATTTATTGTTGCAGCGGTAGGTTGTGGTTTTGCCGGACTTTGCTACGCGGAATTTGCCTCCATGATCCCTGTAGCGGGCAGTGCTTATACCTATTCTTACGCCACAATGGGCGAGTTTATGGCCTGGATTATCGGATGGGATTTAGTACTTGAATATGCCTTGGGTGCAGCAACCGTTGCAGCCAGCTGGTCACAATACTTTTCACAATTTATAGAAGGATTTGGTGTTCATTTCCCTACTTCGCTTTTACATGGCCCATGGGATAAGATAGACCAGGCCGGTGAAATGGTCAATGCAGGCGGGATCATCAATCTTCCGGCAATCGTGATCGTTTGCTTACTGTCACTTCTATTAATGAAAGGAACAGGAGAATCTTCGGCAGTAAATAACGTGCTTGTAATCGTTAAAGTTGCCGTTGTTTTAGTATTTATTGCATTAGGATGGGCATTTATCAATCCTGCAAATCACCACCCTTTCATCCCTGTTAACCTGGGCGAAGAGGCAGTGAAATCTGGTACTAAAGGCTTCTTTGAATTTTTCGCCAGCGATGATTTTGGACATTTTGGTATCAGTGGTATCCTTCGTGGCGCTGCCGTGGTATTCTTTGCTTTTATTGGATTTGATGCCGTTAGTACTGCAGCACAGGAAGCTAAAGACCCACAAAAAGGAATGCCTATCGGTATCATTGGTTCGCTTGTAGTGTGTACTTTATTATATGTACTGTTCTCTTATGTGATGACAGGCTTAGAAAATTACACCAAATTTGCAGGTGATGCCAAACCGGTTGCTACTGCATTTGCTCAGACAGGTTATACCTTCTTAAATAAATTCCTGATCGTTGCCATTCTTGCCGGTTATACCTCGGTCATCCTGGTGATGCTGCTTGGCCAGAGCCGTGTATTCTACAGTATGAGTAAAGACGGGTTATTGCCTAAAGTATTCTCAGAACTTCATCCTAAAAATCAGACTCCATACAAAACGAACTTAATGTTTATGGTATTTGTAAGTCTTTTTGCAGGTTTTGTACCGGTGTCAGATCTTGGCCATATGGTAAGTATCGGTACTTTATTTGCCTTCTCACTGGTTTGTATTGGTGTACTGATCCTGAGAAAAACAGAGCCTGGACTCGAAAGGCCTTTCCGCACACCATGGGTTCCTGTAGTGCCAATTTTGGGTATTCTGGTATGTGTAATGATGATGGCTTCCCTGCCTCTTGCGAGCTGGTGGCGTTTAGCGATCTGGATGGGCCTCGGTATCCTGATCTATTATGCTTACAGTAAACAAAACAGTAAAATCAGAAAAGAGTATCACAATACTTTAAAATAGTATACTGATCTTCTTGATTCATATTTACCTAAAAAGCCACTCGACGAGTGGCTTTTTAGGTAAATTCGTTTTACATTTACAGAAAAACCACGCTCATGGAATTTACGTTTAGCCAGATCTTATCCACCTCAATGGTATTGTTTGCCATCATCGATATTTTAGGATCTATTCCCGTAGTGATTCAGCTGCGCAGAAAGGCAGGACATATTGAATCAGAAAAGGCAACCCTGGTGGCTACTGCCCTCATGATCATTTTCCTTTTCGCCGGAGAGTCTTTGTTAAAAGTAATCGGACTGGATGTCGCTTCTTTTGCGATTGCCGGTTCACTGGTTATCTTCTGTATTGCCATGGAGATGGTACTGGGGCTAACGATTTTCAATGAAGATGCACCTGAAACAGTTTCTATTGTTCCGCTGGCCTTTCCTTTGATCGCTGGTGCAGGAACAATGACCACCCTTCTATCGTTAAAAACAGAATATGCCACCCAAAATATTGTGGTGGGGATTGTCATCAATATGATCTTCGTTTACATCGTGCTGAAAAACACAGAACGCCTGGAAAAACTCTTTGGTAAATCCGGATTGAACGTCCTGAGGAAGGCTTTCGGTGTCATCCTGCTTGCTATTGCCATCAAGCTATTCAGGAACAATACGGGCCTGTAGATTAATCTTTGATCAGCCGGGCAATGAACATTGTGTCTGCCTTGTCGTTATATCCTCTGATGCTTTGCATGCTCTCCAGCTTTAATGGCTGCGTGGCCAGCAGATGCTCAATTACTTCCTCATTTTCCTTTTGGAATACGGAGCAGGTAATATAGATCAGTACTTTCCCGGGCTTCAGATATTTGACTACACGGGCACCAATATTCTTTTGCAGACCGGAGAAGAAATCAATCTTATGTTCCTCGAAATGATAGAGCATTTCTGGTGTACGCCCCCAGGTTCCCGAACCAGAACAAGGAGCATCCAGGATGATCCCGTCAAAAGCGTAATCATGCAGGTCCTGATCATTATTCTGTAATAGGTCCAGTACTTTTTTCTGATATTTTCTGATGCCGGCAGCCTGAAAACGTTCATCCAGGTTATGCAGGCTATTCTCTCTGACATCGCTCACGAGCAACTGCACCTTAGGCTCTATATCATGCAGCAGCAGAGATTTCCCTCCGGATGCAGCACAACAGTCCCACCAGTATTCGTAAGGCTTTGGATGGAAGTATTCGCCCGTCTTTTGCGAAGACAAGTCCTGCACCTGGTAATACTTGTTTTCCGGAAGCAGTTTTTCCAGTTTCGTACCATTGGGCAATGCCAGTGTTTTTTCGTTCACCACCTTGACCGCTACTTCTTCCTTCGCCAGCAAATCCAGGAATGACTCCTGCTGATCTTCTTTCACTCGCAGAAAAAGATCAGGCTGGATAAAGAAAGACTGCAGGAAGTCTGCCGTAACTATCCCTTCTGATAGTGCTGCTTTAAAAGGAAAAACTTCCTCCAGCTTAAAATCCGGGAAAGCATCTGCGATCAGCGTAATTTTTGCCTGTACAGGCAATAGCAATTGATCCGTCAGCTGCGGCAGGTAATGGCTGATCACCATACTTTCTGTTTGGTTGCAAAGAAAATCAGCAACTGCGAGCCTTACCAGAGGCTTTTCGTTTTTCAGGGCCTGCCCCAGTCTGAAATAACTATAGAGATAACGGGTAGTCCAGCGCCTGTCTGAAGAGCCCATTTGCTTGTGCTGCTTAAAATAGGTAAATAAAAACCGGTGCAGGGGCAACACCCCGTCATATTGCTCAAAAGCCTGTTCAAAGGCACGTACCTGATATTCTAATTTCATTCTACGGGGTTTAGCGCATAGTTTTTATATTCCAGCAAAAACAAGCTGGTATTGATATACCCTAATTGCTCATCCTTCTTAAACAGATAGGAGTTCTGCAATCCTTTGTATTTTACGGTAGCCAGGTAATTGAGATAGTTTGCACCATAACCGGCCATTAATTTACCGAAATAGAATCCGGTATCAAATCCTTTAAAGGCATACTCTCCCGGTTCGAAGCGATTGAGCTTACGGTATTTTTTTACAAAGCTATTTACAGCAGCACTTTTATAATCTACCCAGTAAGAGGTTGTGATTTTTGTACTGAGCTGTTGCAATTTATCTGTATTGTAATTCTGTTTCAGCCAGTTCGGATGCCCAAAAAGGTCTATCTGCATACCCGCATTCTTCATTTTTGCCAGTTTATCTATCGTAGCTACGACAAATTGCCTGTCTGACGAAGAAACAAGAACAACATAGTGCTTGCCCGGGACTTTTGCGGTTTCCATTGCATAAACAGAGCTATATTCCTGAAAGGTAAATTTCGTTCCTTTGTCTTTTTTAAAGTAAGCCCTGACAGGAATTGCCAGTGTTTCATCAGTAGATTTCCTGGTACTGATCAACACCACTACAGTCTTTGAGGGATCAAAGGCCCTGGTGATAAATCCGCACATTTTTTCCGCATGAAGGTCAATATTATTGACTACAGATATCAGGTTGGGATTAAGGAACTCGTCAGGATGTGTAGCTGCGAGCGGTGATACTACCGGAACGCCATTGGCTACCGAATAATTAGTGATCTGCTTGATGCCATCCGGAAACACAGGGCCCACAATCAGGTCGCTACCGGACAGCTGTCCTGACTTGATCAGCGAACTGATCTGATCATTATTATCCCTGGTATCAAGTACTTTCAGACGGAAGTTTAATCCTGCTGCGGCTGCAGAATCTACGCCCATTTTAAATCCCTGGTAAAAATCTATTGCCATTACAGATTTCTCCATTTCTGCCTTGCTGCCAGATTGGATTTTGGCAGTATTGAGGTTAAAGGGAATGAGTAAAGCGATATTGCCCTCAGTAAACTTTTTCTCAGTTTTTGCTGCTGTTGCCGGCTTTTCAACCGCTTCCTTTTGAGGTGTTTTACGAGTTGTTACCTTTGGCGAACAGGCCATCAGGAAACAACTCATAAAGATTATACACCAAAATTTATTCCCACTCAATTGTTGCTGGTGGTTTTGAACTAATGTCATATACAACTCTGTTAATACCTTTTACTTTATTGATGATTTCATTAGAAATTTTCGCAAGCACCGGGTATGGTAAATGACACCAGTCGGCAGTCATACCATCAACAGATTCCACTGCACGAAGGCAGATGACGTTTTCATACGTACGTTCATCTCCCATTACACCGACCGATTGTACCGGAAGGAAAATTGCTCCTGCCTGCCATACCTGATCGTATAACCCTGCTTCCTTAAGGTTATCTATATATATTTTATCTGCATCCTGAAGGATGGCTACTTTTTCTGCTGTAACATCACCAAGGATACGGATTGCTAAACCCGGACCAGGGAAAGGGTGACGGCCAAGGATAAAGTCTTCCAGTCCCAATGACTTACCTACCCTGCGCACTTCATCTTTAAACAACGTATTGAGTGGTTCAACCACTTTCAGTTTCATGAAGTCCGGCAAACCGCCTACGTTATGGTGGGATTTGATCGTTGCTGAAGGCCCTTTTACCGAGATTGATTCGATCACATCCGGATAGATGGTACCCTGGGCAAGCCATTTTACATCCTGTACTTCATGCGCAGCATCATCAAATACCTCGATAAATACACGTCCGATCGCTTTACGTTTCAGTTCAGGATCTTTCACTCCTGCGAGCTGACTTAAGAAACGGTCTTTGGCATCAACACCTTTAATGTTCAGCCCAAGATGTTTGTACTGTTCCAGAACAGCTGCATATTCATCCTTGCGGAGCAGACCGTTATCAACGAAGATACAGTGAAGGTTTGTTCCGATTGCTTTATGCAGCAGGATCGCGGCAACGCTTGAATCTACACCACCTGAAAGACCAAGTACTACTTTATCGTTTCCTAATTTTTCTTTCAGTTCAGCGATGGTAGTGTCAACAAACGCATCGGCAGTCCAATCCTGGCTACATCCGCAGATATCTACCAGGAAGTTTTCCAGTAACTGTTTACCGTCGATACTGTGTGTCACCTCCGGGTGGAACTGTATAGCGTAAGTAGAGGTATCTTTCACATGAAAAGCAGCAACCCTTACGCTGTCTGTGCTGGCAATCACTTCAAATTCTTCCGGAATGTCTGTAATGGTATCACCATGTGACATCCAAACCTGAGAACCAATATGTATATTTTTCAGTAATTTATTGTCTGCCTGTATGTAATTCAGATTTGCCCTACCATATTCACGGGTTGAAGATCGCTGAACCTTTCCTCCTGAATGCTGTGCCAGGTACTGTGCACCATAACATACGGCTAAAACAGGTTGTTTCTGATGAAAACGTGCTAAATCAATCTGAGGGGCATCTTCCTGAAGAACAGAGTAAGGACTACCGGAAAAGATGATACCTTTAACATCTGATGTGATATCCGGAATATGATTAAAGGGGTATATTTCACAATAAACATTTAACTCACGAACCCTGCGGGCTATCAACTGCGTAAATTGAGACCCATAATCTATAATTATGATTTTTTCTAGCATGGCCAAAGTTAGTATTTATTCACTTCAACACCGAATCTTTTTAGGAAATCTACACCTTCATCGCTCGGCAGGCCTTTATACTCCGCATAGGAGTCTTTATAGAACACCACTTTGATCCCTGATGACAGGATCAGTCTTGCACAGGCAATACATGGAGACAGTGTAGTATATAAGGTCCCGCCTTCCAGCCTGGAGCCATTTCTTGCAGCATACAGAATTGCATTTTCTTCTGCATGCAAAGCCAGGGAGCAGCTGCCTTTTGAATCTCTTGCACAGCCGCTGTCCGGCCACTCCTCATCACAGTTATGTGTCCCTGCCGGGGGGCCGTTATAGCCTATAGAAATGATACGGGTATCTTTTGTAAGCACCGCACCCACCTGTGCCCTTACACAATGAGACCTGGCAGCAAGATCTACCGCCAGGTTCATATAAATATCATCAAATCCGGGTTTTATCTTTACCAATTTAGTGACCTCCCTCCGCTGCAATACTTTCTACATTGATACCTTGTTTCTTCAATACAGCACTAACTTTCCAGGCAAAGAATATCAGGTATGCAAAACCTATAGCAGGAATAATATAAGAATGGTGGATGCCCTGTGCATCGGCAAGCTTGCCCTGTACCGGCGGCAGAATAGCCCCTCCCAGGATCATCATGATCAGGAATGAAGAACCCTGACTGGTATATTTCCCCAGCCCGGTGATGGAGAGTGCAAAGATAGACGGCCACATGATCGAACAGCATAACCCACCGCTGATAAATGCCAGTGTAGCAACTTCTCCGGTATTCAGCAAACCTACAATCATGGCAATTACCCCAAGGGTAGAAAAGATAGCCATTGTTTTTGCCGGTTTTTCCTGTCCGATAAAGAAACCGATCACCAGTATGGCGACGCAGATCCCATATACATAGAGGTTGCTCACATCAGTACCTGTAAAATGGTTGACTAAAAGAATAATGCCAAAGGCGATAAATGGAACTGCGATCGTCAGGATAACCTTTGCTGTTTTGCTCAGGCTGAAAGCACTTACGGCACCTGTCCAGCGGCCAACCATCATACTTCCCCAATACAAGGCGATATAGGGTTTGATATCAGATTCGTGAAAACCTCCGAATTCTTTGAGGTTAAGCAAAGCACCCAGGTTACTCTGGATCGTTACCTCAACACCCACATAGGTGAAGAGCGCGATCATGCCCAGGATCAGCTGTGGGTATTGCATTGCGCCCCACTGGTTTAAGTTATTCTTCTTTTTAAGATAGACAAAAAGTAATGAGCCGATAATGATCACCAGGGATGAGTAGACAAAGTTGGCTTCGGTAATACCTGTCAGCCTTGACAAAGGCTGGGCCGCCAGTACCATCAGGAAACCGAGGATCATTACCGCGAGCGGGCCATTTGATTTCGGGCTGGCTTCCAGCTGTTCGTCGCTCGTTACCTTCGGCAGGTCACTGAAAGCATAAAATACTGCAACCAGCAGGAAAAGACCGGCAAGTGCATAATATAAAGTGATAATAGAAGATATCTCGACAACTTTGGCCACGGCATCACTTGCCGAACCAAAAAGTACGATGCTCACAATCACAGGCCCCATTAAACCGCCAAAGTTGTTTACGCCACCTGCAAGGTTTAACCTGTGCGTACCGCTTTCTGGGGCACCCAAAGCCACAACAAAAGGCTGCGCAGCGGTCTGCTGCAGGGAGAAACCTATCGCAATGACGAAAAAGGAAACCAGGATAAAGATAAATGAGCCGGAGTTTACCGCCGGCACCATCAATAATGCACCGCAGGCAGAAATGGCAAGGCCGGCGATGATCCCGTTTTTGTACCCTATTTTATTCAGGATATCAACTTTACTGGCCTGGGAGGCAAAGTACAAAATCAGGGAACCGATAAAATAACCGCCGTAAAATGTAAAATCAATCAGCTGTGATTCAAATTGTGTGAGGTTAAAATGTGACTTGCAAAAGGGTATAAATACGCCGTTTGATGCTGCCACAAAGCCCCAGAAAAAGAACACGGTGATGATAGTGTACAACGCTGTCCCATAGTTTTTTTGTGTAGTATTATCCATATAAATTTGTTGGTGCAAAGTTTGAGTTTATAAACATAAATAAAATAAACTGTTTGTTAAAGCATATACGATGCACAATAAATGAAGCAAAAAAAATGGGGCTACTTATCCATTAAAATCGGATATTAGCACCAAATATATGTGAGTTGAATGATTGAAGCAATATTACAGGGGATTGGTGCGGGTATTTTGTTTTCGTTTTTAACAGGGCCTGTTTTCTTTTCCATGATAAAGACCAGTATAGAAAAGGGCTTCAAAGCCGGCTTTTCTTTGGCAATAGGAGTAGTACTGAGTGACATCATATTTATTACTTTTACGATCTTTAGCTCTCAGTTCGTGAATTATAATCCGGCATACAATAAGTATGTTGGTATTGTTGGTGGCCTTTTCCTTTTGGGAGTTGGTTTATACTACCTCATCAGCAAGGTGAAGATAAACTATGAGACTTCAGAAATACTCAAGGTAAACAGAAGCGGATATATCCTTAAAGGTTTTTTAATGTGCCTGCTGTCTCCAACTACACTCATGTTCTGGGTAGGCGTAGGCGGCTTTGTGTCTGCCCAGCTGCACTATGCAATTGATGAAAAGATTTTGTTCTTTGTCGTAGCTATGGCTACGCAGCTGCTTGTTGATTCTGTGAAGACATACTATGCAGCGAAGCTGAGGTACAGGATCAAAGAAAAGAATATCAAGGTGCTCAACAGGGTGGCGGGCGCAGTAATTATCATTTTTGCGCTGCGTATATTCTTTGAAGTGCTTACCAAGTATTATCAATAAAAAAGGTATTGTGAAATCACAATACCTTTTTAAATAAAACCATGATCACATGGCTTCCGGTTCTTTAGTAAGCCCTCTGGTTGCTTCCTTCTTTCCAGTTTACAAAAGCTTTATTGACTACCTTGTTACCTCCCGGAGTAGGGTAATTACCAGAGAAATACCAGTCTCCCTTATGATTAGGGATTGCAACATGCAGGTTATCTAAAGTCTGATAGATGACTTCTACATCTGCTACAGTTTCTGCAGGAGTAATGATCTTTGCAATTTGTGCCGAGATCTCTTCCTGTTTAAAAGGTCTGTATATTTCTTTTACATGATTGACGATCTCGTCCTTAGGTAATAATAAGGAGGCTTTACACTTCTCATATACCTCATCAATGATATGTGCCATTCCACGTTCTTTCAGCAACTGGATAGCTGCTTCGAAAGCCACAAACTGGCCCATCTTGGACATGTCAATACCATAACAGTCAGGATAACGTATCTGCGGTGCCGAAGATACAATGATGATCTTCTTAGGGTGCAGCCTGTCAATGATCTTAATGATACTTTGTCTCAGTGTAGTACCTCTTACAATAGAGTCATCTACTGCTACCAGCGTATCCACCTCATTTTTAATGACGCCATAGGTAGTATCATATACGTGCGCAACCATTTCCTTACGATCTGCATCGGCAGTGATGAAAGTACGTAATTTAACATCTTTAATAGCTAGTTTCTCAACCCTTGGGGTCATAGACAATAATTCGTCCATTTCCGCTTCGGTAAGGCTTTCCTTACGCCCGATCAGTGTCTCCTTCTGGATTTTCCTGATGTGCTCATGTAAGCCGTCTACCAAACCATAGAAAGAGATTTCAGCAGTATTTGGTATAAAAGAGAAAACCGTATGTTTCAGGTCAGATTTAACTGCCGTCAGGATCTGGTCAATGAGTAACTTACCCAGTTTTTTTCTTTCTGTATAAATTTCGGCATCACTCCCTCTCGAGAAATAGATACGTTCAAATGAACATGATCTTTTTTCAAGCGGCTCTCTGAATTGTTCCATGCTTACGGTACCGTCCTTCTTAACAATCAGGGCATGGCCCGGAAGCACTTCTTTGACCTCACCGAAAGGGATATTGAAAGCAGTTTGAATCGCAGGGCGCTCAGAAGCACCCACCACGATTTCATCATCCTGGTAGTAATATGCAGGGCGGATTCCTGAAGGATCACGCATAAAGAAAGCATCTCCGTTGCCGACAATTCCACACATGGCATAACCACCATCCCAGGTTTTGGCCGAACGGCGAAGAATATTTGCAATATTCAGGTTTTCAGATATTTTGTGTGTGATCTCTACGTTTGACAGGCCTTCTTTTTTGTAAGTATCAAAAAGATCCTGGTTTTCATCATCCAGGAAGTGACCAATTTTCTCTAAAACAGTAACGGTATCAGCCTGCTCTTTAGGGTGCTGGCCCAGTTCGTACAGTTGTTCAAGCAGTTCATCAACATTGGTCATGTTGAAGTTACCTGCAACCACGAGATTACGTGTCATCCAGTTATTCTGACGAAGAAAAGGATGGCAGTTCTCAATTGAGTTTTGTCCATGGGTACCATAGCGCAGGTGGCCCATTAATACTTCCCCGATAAAACTTACATTTTGTTTGAGCCATTCCGCGTCCTGCATGAGTTCAGGAGTTTCATTCTGGATGTCTACAAATTTGCTGTGTACATAACCGAAGATATCTGCAACAGCATTTTGGGCCATCGACCTGTAGCGGCTAATGTAACGGTGTCCTGGTTTTACATCTAATTTGATTGTTGCAATTCCTGCACCGTCCTGGCCCCTGTTGTGTTGTTTCTCCATCAAAAGATACAGCTTATTCAGGCCATAAAGGGCAGTACCGTATTTTTTCTGGTAGAATGAGAGCGGTTTTAAAAGACGGATAAAAGCAATTCCGCATTCGTGTTTTATCGAGTCACTCATTGTTTGTGGTTTGAGCCGCAAATTTAGAGTTAATAATAGTATGAACCTAGAAAGAAATACAATCTTTCTTTCAGTTGACT
>Ga0163161_10000830_pt1 | contig 24159 bp, 17 predicted proteins | sample S45metaG_FD_129847 | JGI IMG/M metagenome (GOLD analysis project Ga0163161, IMG submission 129847) | Switchgrass rhizosphere microbial communities from Kellogg Biological Station, Michigan, USA - S4-5 metaG | ecosystem: Host-associated > Plants > Roots > Rhizosphere > Soil | place: USA... | reverse complement strand
TTCTTTAATCGCTGGTTTCAATACCGGCAAATCCCACCAAATATTTAAACAACATTTTAAAATGGCAAAACAAGTAAAATATAACGTAGAAGCCCGCGACGCCCTCAAAAGAGGTGTAGATACTTTGGCTAATGCAGTTAAAGTAACTTTAGGTCCAAAAGGACGTAACGTAATTATCGACAAAAAATTCGGTTCACCTGCAATCACTAAAGATGGTGTTACTGTAGCAAAAGAAATTGAGTTGAAAGACCCGATTGAAAATATGGGTGCCCAAATGGTGAAAGAAGTTGCTTCTAAAACTGCAGATATCGCAGGTGACGGAACAACTACTGCAACTGTACTGGCACAGGCAATTGTTACTGCTGGTATTAAAAACGTTGCTGCCGGTGCAAATCCAATGGATTTGAAACGTGGTATCGACAAAGCAGTTACTGCAATCGTTGCTAACTTAAAAGCACAATCGCAAACAGTTGGCGAAGACAACAACAAAATCAAACAAGTTGCCTCTATCTCTGCAAACAATGACGAAGTAATCGGTTCACTGATTGCTGAAGCCATGGGTAAAGTAGGTAAAGATGGTGTAATTACTGTTGAAGAAGCAAAAGGTACTGAAACTGAAGTAAAAACAGTTGAAGGTATGCAATTTGACCGTGGTTACTTGTCACCTTACTTTGTAACCAATGCTGATAAAATGGAAGCGGAATTAGAAAACCCTTACATTTTGATCTATGACAAAAAGATCAGCAACATGAAAGAATTGTTGCCGATTTTAGAGAAACAAGTTCAGACTGGTAAACCATTATTGATTATCGCTGAAGATTTAGACGGTGAAGCTTTAGCTACTTTGGTAGTGAATAAAATCCGTGGTTCCCTGAAAGTTGTTGCTGTTAAAGCTCCGGGTTTTGGTGACCGCAGAAAAGCAATGCTGGAAGATCTTGCGATCTTAACTGGCGGTACTGTAATTTCTGAAGAAAGAGGTTATAAATTAGAAAATGCTGACCTGACCTATTTAGGTACTGCTGAGAAAATCGTTGTAGATAAAGATAATACAACTATCATCAATGGCGCTGGTCAGTCTGAAGATATTAAAGCCCGCGTTAACCAGATCAAAGCTCAGATTGAGACGACTACATCTGATTACGATAAAGAAAAATTACAGGAGCGTTTAGCCAAATTATCTGGCGGTGTTGCTGTTCTTTACGTAGGTGCAGCTTCTGAAGTTGAAATGAAAGAGAAAAAAGACCGTGTTGATGATGCTTTACATGCAACCCGCGCTGCGGTTGAAGAAGGTATCGTTGCAGGTGGTGGTGTTGCTTTCATTCGCGCTATCGAAGCTTTGGCTAGCCTTAAAGGTGATAACGAAGATGAAACTACTGGTATCGCTATCGTGAAACGTGCGGTTGAAGAGCCATTACGTCAGATCTGTGAAAACGCAGGTATTGAAGGTTCTATCGTAGTTCAGAAAGTTAAAGAAGGAACTGCTGATTTCGGTTACAATGCACGTACTGATGTGTATGAAAACCTGATCGGTGCTGGTGTGATCGACCCAACTAAAGTAAGTCGTGTAGCATTGGAAAATGCAGCTTCTATCGCAGCTATGTTGTTAACGACAGAAGTTGTTTTAGCTGATGATCCTGAAGACAGTGCACCTGGTGCTGGCATGCCTCCTATGGGTGGCGGTGGTATGGGCGGAATGATGTAATTCAGCGTTTAACCATTTATTTTATAATAAAAAATCCTGCTATACCCAGCAGGATTTTTTATTATGTAGAAATTTTAACTCTTTGTAAGGCAGTTATTTGGAAGGTATCATTATAAATTGATATTTTTAGGTGACGCTACAATATGAGGAAAATTTTACACGCTCTGGGTATTCTGATTTTGGTCTTTGTTTTCTCAGAGGTTAAAGGGCAGATTACTGGAGTTACGGTTGATCCGGGACCATATACTCCAGGTTCAACTATAGCTGCGACATTTACATTAGGGCCAACCTGCATTGCGAGAAATAATGTCTTCCAAATGTTTTTATCAGATGCTACAGGGAACTTTGTATCCACTACACCCATTGGCGTTTTTACAGGATTTTATGGCACGTATGTGAATGGCATTATACCAGTTGGCACTCCTGCAGGAACAAATTATCGTATACGAATTTCCACAAATCCTGCTACAACATCCTTTGACTCGGGCCCCATTATAATTAACCCAGGGACTGCTGTAACCGCACAAGTGACCGCACCCGCTGTTAATGCCGCTAATCCAGAAATTTTCGGTTATTGTACAAATCGTGTCAATCCCTCTTTTTTCATTACCAACCAATCAACTTCTCCAGGAATAGCTACCGCTACAATTACTAATGAATTGGACGGTGGGACTCCGATAATACTTCCATTAGGCGCAACACCAACTCCTTTCACACCAGGTGCAGCACACTATACAATGTTGGTCAAAGTTATTTCTAATGGAACTGTCTCGACTAAAGCGTATTTTATCATCAATAACGTAGCAAATACTGCATTCTCTACTACTAGTAATGGTTTAGTATGCTTACCTCTGGGGGCACTATCATACGGGGTTGATATCAGAGGTCCAAATGGTATTCAAAGGAATTTCCCAGGTAATCTCTATCACATCGTATGGGGAGATAATTCAGTAGATGATTATACTTTATGCCAGCTTTCAGCAAGTGAAACGGTTACACACAATTACACACAATCATCCTGTGGTAGTACATTCAACGGCCAATTCAATGTATTTGGAATCAACATTAGTACTGTAAATCCTTATTGTGGTCAGATTGGACAACCCTTATCTACATCTGCTAAAGTTGTAACTGTAACAAAAAACGAATTTGTAGGACCATTAACAGTATGTACGCAGGCAAATGCTACATTTATCAATACCTCTACACCAGGTCAAAATCAGGATGATAATTCCGCCAATTGTGTGGATAACAGCGTTACTTATAACTGGTATGTAAATGGGCAGCCAATTTTGACGGGCGTTCCCAAATCAACAAATTTCATTTACCCATTTCCTGCTGCAGGCAGATATGATGTAACACTGGAGTCGATTAGTAGTGGGTCTTGCCAGGGTGAGCTATACACACTCAATATCTGCGTTCAAGATCCTCCTGTGCCTGTATTTTCATTATCATCTAATGTAGTCTGTTTGTCTGCCCCTTCTGTTACAGCTAACAGCAGCGCATCTACTTTAAATAATACCTGTTCAACAACGCCAATATACACCTGGACTGTTAATCCATCTGCAGGCGTAACTTTCACACAGGGCAGTGCTAATCCACAGTTCACATTTGCACAGATTGGCAAATACGATATTACTTTAAAACTGACAACAGTTACATCATCACCTGCCAGTTGCGAGGTAACAACGGCTATTCAAAGTGTCTATGTAAACAGTGTCCCTCAAATTAACATTACAGGCCCACAAAACCTCTGCGCAAGAGGAACTTATACTTTTGGGCCAACCGGGACAGCTACACAGACATCCTTCTCTGGAACAAGTAATGAAGTTGCTGATACTTATACCTGGACTGTAACTGGGGGAAATTATACTTTTTTTGGAGGCGATGGCCCAAATACCAAATACCCAAGAATAAATTTCACTGATTTCGCGACTTATACAATCTCAGTAACACACAAAAATGAATGCGATGTTGTTACCAAAAGTCAGCAAATAACCTTTTCTGAAGCCCCTGTACCTACTATCACGGCTCCGACACAAATATGTTTTGGACAGCCTATATCTATTCAAGGAAACACAGGAGACATCACACAGCTTCCCAACGCAACTTTTACATGGAGCAGCACCGGTTCAGGAACATTCAGCCCAGCGAACAGCCTGAATCCAACGTTTACCCCTTCAGCATCAGAGATTGCGGCAGGAACAACAATTATCAGGCTTCTAGTTCAAACTGGGATTACAGGAAACTGTTCTCAGGTCGACGCTGTTACTCCTGCGATTGCAGTTTTACCAAGAAACGCAGGAGTTAGCACCGCAAAAACTATTTGTACTGGTTCTTCAACAAATTACACCCCAAACTCTACAATTTTTGGAAGCACATTTACATGGACAGCAGTAAATGCTGATGGAAATGCGCGGTCAGGCAGCTTTAGCCCTTCTGGATCAGGCCCGATAAATGAAAACATCATTAATACGAATGCTACAGCAAATGCTGTAGTTGTTTATACCATTACACCGATTAGCAGTGGCTGCTCAGGAGAGCCATTCAATCTAACTGTAACAGTTAACCCTCTACCCGTACTCACCGCAGATCCAGGAAATACACCTATATGCAGCGGTGAACAGTTAGGAATAACACTAACCTCAAACCTTCCCAATACCCGCTACACGTGGTCATCAACTGTAACCGGAGTTACAGACGGAACCCTAACTGGAAATGATGCCCAGGCATCTGCACTGGCAACTACAGTGATCAATAACCGTCTGTATAATACAGGAACAACACAGGCAACAGTAACTTATACCATTATCCCATATTATATTACACCAGATAATCCTGATGGATGTCCTGGTACACCACAAACAGTTGTAGTACAAGTTGATCCTGCTTTAACAGTAGCAAACGCCGGACAACCTGAAAGTATATGTGACCGCCCAAGCTATACATTACAAGGTAACACTCCTCGTGTGGGAACAGGCTTGTGGACATTTGAACCTAATGGTAACCAAACAGGTGTGACTATTGCCAATCCAACTTCACCAAACGCTGTTGTATCTGGCCTTATACCCGGACAGGATTATACATTTATATGGACTATTAGCGCGCCAGGGGCATGCAATCCTACAGAAAGCGAAGTCACAATAACAGTGAACACCCCTACAAATCCGGGTGCAACATCAACAGCAAACACGGTAGTATGTCAGGGAGTAAACTCAGGCACCATCACATTATCAGGTAATAATGGCACAGTGCTTAACTGGGAGAGTTCAGCAGATAATGGGGCAACCTGGCAGGTCATTGCCAATACGACGGCAACACTGACCTATAACAATCTTGCAGGTACAACTCAATACAGGGCAGTTGTAAGAAATGGACAATGTGCAGCAGCAAATTCAACTATAACTACAATCAACGTTACTCCTGCAACTACAATTGCCAATGCCGGCAATGACCAGGCATTATGTGCTGAAACCAGCGTTCAACTCAACGCACTTTCAGCATTGAAAACAGGGGAAACAGGCTTATGGACAGTTAGCCCAATCTTGCCAAACACAGTTATTGTAAACCCAACCAACCCTACAACACAAGTAACTGGCCTTGCCCCCGGAACAACCTACACCTTCACATGGACAATCACCGGCCCATCGCCATGCGGCCCTACCAGAGATGACGTAGTCATCACAGACCTTCTTCCATTAACCAATACCATCACCAGTACAAGTACTGTGGTCTGCTTTAACCAAATCATCAGTATCACAGGAGCTACCCCTACAGGCGGAAGCGGAACATACACCTATCTATGGGAAGTAAGCGCAGATGGCACAAACTGGAACACCCTCAGCGGGCAAACGGGCAAAGACCTGAGCTACCAGCTACAGGCAACAACAACATTCAGAAGAACAGTAACCAGCAGCGCCTGTGTGAAAGTGAGCAATACGATTACAATCATCGCCCAGCCGCCGATAACAAACAACACTATCGCAGCAAACCAAAATATTTGTACCGGAATTGTACCTGCAGCGCTAACAGGATCTGCTCCGGCAGGCTCTGATGGCAACTTCAACTACCAGTGGCAATCCAGCCCTAACGGCACTACATGGACAGATATCAGTGCCGCAGTAACACAAAACTTCCAGCCACTGGCACTTACCGCTACTACACTTTACAGACGTATAGTAAGCACAATTACCTGTAACGGGAACCTGAGAAGTATCAGCGATCCGGTTACCATAACTGTAAGACCAAACGCAGAAGCAGAATTTACCTACAACACAGACCAGGCCTGCGCACCTTTCATTATCAATGCGAACAACGTCAGAGCTGTCCCTTACCCAGACCGCAATGCAACATACAGCTGGTATGCCAATAACGAACTGATTGGAACCGGCATTACGTTCCCTGGTTACACCATTACGCCAAGCAATACTGTGGTGACCATCAAACTGGTGACCGCCCCAAGCAATGGCTGCCAGCCTGATGAGATGTCGCACGACTTCAGCACAACCCAGTCAGTTACCCCATCATTTACGCAAAGTGCTGCTTCAGGCTGCGGCCCGCTGGTAGTGAATTTTGTAAACACCTCTTCGTCACTGGAAGCCGTCACCTTCAGATGGGATTTCGGAAATGGCGTGACCTCTTCGCAAGCCATGCCAGCAGCAGTGACTTTCCAGCCAGACCCGACCGGAAAAGATACAACCTATACAGTTAGGCTCACAGCGATTACGGCATGCGGAACAAGCTCATCCACCTCAACAGTCTTCATTAAAGCAAAACCTATTTCTATCTTCTCACCAAGCAGAACAGTAGGCTGCTCACCCATGACCGTAACATTTACAAACACCTCGCCCGGATCAACGAATACTTATTACTATGATTTCGGAGATGGCACCTTACTGACTAAGACCGACAAATCACCGGTATCACATACTTTCATTACCAATATCGTCAGGGACTACACCGTGAAAATGGTATCAGAAAACGAATGCGGAAGGGACGAAAGCTCTTATACCATCCGTGTTTCTCCAAATACAGTACTGCCGGAACTGGTGGTGAATGCCAATGAGCAATCAGGATGCGCCCCTTTTACAGTGAACTTCTATAACAACAGCAGGGGTGCCAACTTATTTAGGTACGACTTTGGGGATGGCAGCACACCGACTATCACCAGAACTGCGCCGGAAGTGGTTAGACATACTTTTACAACTGCCGGTACCTATACCATTACACTGACTGCATCCAACGGATGTTCTGATACCACTACAACCGAGTCAATCACCGTACTGCCTGCACCGGTAACCGGCTTCACCGCAGATGTGACACTTGGTTGTCCGGGATTGGCTGTTCAGTTCAGAAATACCAGCATAGACGGAGTAAGTTACCTCTGGAACTTCGGAGACGGAACAACTTCAACAGAATTCCAGCCAAGGCATGTATTTACAGGCGCGCAGGAGTATTACACTGTCAGCCTCACTGCAACAAACAGTCTTGGATGTACCTCAACGACAACTATGAACCAGTATATTCATATTGTGCCACCACCAACTGCGCTGTTCAATGTGGCGCCCTCTACGGTGATCAGTATCCCGAATTATACCTTCAGGTTTGAAGATGAAAGTACAAATAACCCAACAATATGGGCCTGGGATTTCGGAGATGGCACTACGTCATCACTTCGGAATCCATCACATACGTACCCTGATACAGGCAAGTATGTAGTCACTTTAAGAGTGAGCAACCAGCAGGGATGTTTCACTACTACATTTAAAACCGTAACAATTGTCGGTGTTCCGGGTTATCTGTTTGTACCTAACTCCTTTATGCCAGGAAGCCCGACTCCGGAGCTGAGAACGTTCATCGCCAAAGGATCGGGTATCAAATCATGGAGGTTTAACATTTTTAACAAGTGGGGGCAGACCTTATGGGAAACCACACAATTGAACGAGGGCAGACCGGTTGACGGATGGGACGGTACATTTAACGGCGTACTGCAGCCGCAGGGGGTATACTTCTGGAAGATAGATGTCGAATTTATAAATGGCACTGCATGGAAAGGGATGACCTACGATTCGTCGGCACCGAAAAAAACAGGAGTGATCCACCTGATTAGATAATGAGAAGAATGAAATTGTTTTTAAGATATATAGTAGTGGTATTTTTATGTGGCTGGTCATATTATGCATCGGCGCAGGACCATATCTATTCGCAGTTTTACAATGCCCCTCTTTATCTCAATCCTGCACTGACAGGACAGTTTGAAGGGGATGTCCGGCTGAATATGATCTACCGGAACCAGTGGACAGGGCTGAACGGCACCCTCTCTTACGTCAATGCGTCGGCCGATCTCAACATCCCGAATTTTGGCGGGGGCGTTGGGCTTCAGTTTAACCGCAGCACAGAAGGCACAGCATTCCTCGTGAAAAATAATATTGCAGCAACCTATGCCTACAGCGTCGGCAGTGATGATTTCGTGCTCTCTTTCGGGATACAGGCAGGATTTACCAACAGGCGCATCAACTGGGACAAGCTGGTATTTTCGGATCAGATCGATAACCGGCTGGGATATATTCCGGGCAGTGTCAGCTCTGCACAGCCGCCAGACCTGGCACAGCGCTTCTTCTTTGACCCTGGAGCAGGCGTCAACCTTGTATATGGCAATTTTATGGCAGGCTTAGCCGTATATCACATCAATGAGCCCGATGAATCCTTTAGTGGCGCACAGGCGAAACTGCCCCGCAGATTTGCGGCAAATGCAAGTTACCGTCTCCCTTTAACACGCAGTTACAATTACGGATCGGATGATGGCTCTTACCTGATCCCCTCCGTAGTTTATTATAAACAAGGCAATGTTTCATCCATGAGTGCCGGGGCACAGTTCAAGTATAAAGGGGTGAATACCGGTCTCTGGTACCGCACAGCCGGAGAAGGCGGCCCGGATGCAATCGTGGTGTCACTGATCTTTGACATCTTTTCGAGCGACCGCAAAAACGGGGAGAAACTGAGGGTAGGTATCAGTCATGATGCTACCACCTCTAAAATCAACTATACGAATACCAACGGAACAACAGAAGGCAGCATAGGATATCAAAAATATTTCCCTAACAGTTCGAGCTATAATAAGTTCAATGGCCTGCGTTGCTACGATTTCTATTAATCCTGAAAAGCCTGCCGGTACCACCGCAACAAATTCGTTAAAATTCATCGCTGAAATCACTTAAATCTGTTTAGCTTTATCATATGTTTAGAGAGCAAATCTCCGTATTTGATATTTTCAAGATCGGCATCGGTCCTTCCAGTTCACATACCTTAGGGCCATGGCGGGCAGCCCAGCAATTTACCGGTTCGCTGACGGGCAAAAGCCTGCTCGGTGATGTGGTTCAGGTAAAGATCCTGCTATACGGTTCTCTTGCTAAAACCGGCCTTGGCCATGGTACGGATATCGCGATCTTACTGGGGCTGATGGCTGCCGACCCTGTTACTTTTGATGTGGATGCCATTGACCCTACGATTAGCGCCATCAAAACTGAACATACCCTGCTCCTGGGCGGAACACATCACGTAGATTTCGATTTTACGGAAGACCTGGTATTCCTTTACATGGAGAGCCTGCCCTTTCACCCCAATGCAGTGACCTTCCAGGCATTTATGAATAACGGGAAGGCCTTTTCCGAAACCTACTATTCTATTGGTGGTGGTTTCGTAGTGAAAGATGGGGAGCTGAACAACGATAAAGAAATGGTTGAACTTCCCTTCCCGGTAGAGAAGGCGGGCGACTTGCTGCACTGGTGCCTCACCACAGGGCTCAAAGTTTCTGAAGTAGTGATGGAGAACGAACTGGCCTGGCGACCTGAATCCGAAACCGTGAAAGGTGTGATGGAGCACTTCAGGATCATGCAGGAATGTACCTTCAGGGGATGTCATGCCGGTGGTTTTTTACCCGGCGGGTTAAATGTTGGCCGCAGGGCCGCTGCATTAAATAAAAGGCTTATCGCCGGCAGGCCGTATACAGATTACGATAGCTGGATAGCGGCAATCAGGGCCGGGGGAAACAGCTTTAACTATACACTGGACTGGGTAAGCTGTTTTGCTTTAGCTGTCAACGAGGAGAATGCATCCTTTGGACGCGTGGTCACAGCCCCTACCAACGGGGCGGCGGGAGTAATTCCGGCAGTACTGCAGTATGCCATTGCATTCTGCGACTGCTTTACTGAAGAAAAGATCGTACAGTTTATTTTATGTGCTTCAGAGATTGGCAGTATCTTCAAAAAAGGGGCAACAATTTCGGCCGCCATGGGCGGATGTCAGGCTGAGATTGGCGTTTCTTCTGCAATGGCCGCAGCAGCCTTAACAGAATGTATGGGCGGATCACAGCGCCAGGTAATGATGGCCGCAGAAATAGCCATGGAGCATCACCTGGGTTTAACCTGTGACCCTATCGGCGGACTCGTACAGATCCCCTGCATTGAACGGAATACCATGGGCGCGATCAAAGCCATTACGGCCAGTCAGCTAGCCCTGCAAAGCAATCCCGATAAGGCAAAAGTGAGCCTTGGAGCAGTGGTAAATACGATGTGGGAAACAGCGCTGGACATGAACTCAAAATATAAGGAAACATCAGACGGCGGCCTGGCCACGAACATCCCGATCAGCTTACCAGAGTGTTAGCTATTTTACTGCCAAAGCTTTAAGAATTGAAGGTGCCAGCAGCGTTACCCAGTCCTTATACATCAAACCAGAGGGATGAAGCCCGTCTGAAGCTACCAGGGAATTATCTGTGGCTGCATTTCTTGAACCCGGCGTGATATCTGTATAACTAACTCCTGCTTTGAGTGTTTCTTCTTTATTTACGGCATTAAAAGCATCAATCTCTTTTGCAATAGCCTGTACTCCTCTTCCGCTTTGTTTACCAAATGGGGTAGCTCCCCAGTCGGGTATAGATACCACAAATACATGGGCTTTGTTGCCACCCGCAAAAGTGATAGCTGTTTGCAGCAGTTCTATAAATTCTGTGCGATAAGTATCAATGGAGTTGCCCCTGTATTGATTATTTACACCGATCAGCAGCGTAACGATATCAAATTTGCTGCTCAGTGCTTCGGCCCTGATGGCATCCTGAAGTTCATTGGTAGTCCATCCTGTTTTTGCAATAATTTTCGGGGCACTCACTTTTATTCCCTGACTGTTCAGTGCAGTGGCAAGCTGGTAGGGAAAGCATGAACTTTGTGCTACTGCCTCGCCAATGGTGTAAGAATCGCCAAGCGCAAGATAGCTTTGCCCGCCGGCAGGTAATATAATTTGCGTAGTATCTGTTTTTACCATTCCGTTTGTTGAACTTTTCTCGCATGCTATAGTGGATAGCAGCAGGATTAATGCGGTTAGTTTCATTGGTAAATCTACGAAAGAACTAAATAAACAGATGCAGCTTAAAGAGAAATCTCCATTTCAAAAAGAGCGGCGATGTGCCCCCGGAGCACTTCTTTCACAGCGCTCATATTGAGTTCATGACCCAGTTCCTGCTCCATTGAAGCAACTGCTTTATCATCAATCCCGCAAGGGACGATATTTTTAAAGTATTCAAGATTGGAATTTACGTTTAGTGCAAAACCATGCATGGTCACCCAGCGGCTGCACCTTACGCCCATCGCACAGATCTTTCTCGCCTTTTCATTATCGGCATCCAGCCATACACCGGTAAAACCGGGATACCTGCCCGCAGGGATACCAAAATCTGCAAGGGTAAGGATCACCGCTTCTTCGAGCGTTCTCAGGTACAGATGGATATCGGTAAAGAAATTGTCCAGGTCAAGGATCGGATAGCCGACCAGCTGACCGGGGCCATGGTAAGTGATATCACCCCCACGGTTGATCTTGTAATATGCAGCATGTTTTTCTTCCAGCCCCTTTTCATCGAGCAGGAGGTTTTCGGGATGTCCGCTTTTACCTAAGGTATATACATGGGGATGTTCACAGAAAACCAGGAAATTAGGTGTCTGGTCTTCTGTTCCGTTATTCCGGTTACTGGTTTTAATGGCAACGGTTTCATTCAGGAGCAGCTCCTGGCGGTCCCATGCCTCCTGATAATCTACCAGTCCCCAATCCACAAATTTCACGTTCTTATTCATCCTGTATAATTATGCAACTACATAGCCAAGCATATAGCCCTGTATCGTATTAAAATAGCACACTGTTAATGTTTGCGTACCTGTTGGTAAATCAACCAGCACTGTAACCGAGCCATTGTCTTTCAGCGCGAAAGGTTGGATATGGATATGCTGTCTGAATTCAAGCCCCTTTTTGCCGTACCATTTATAGACAGCTTCCTTGATGCACCAGCAGGCATACAGCGCTTCGGTATTGTCTTTCACGCTGGGCTGCGCCAGTTCAGGCCCGTTCAGGAACTTTTGCTGGATACGATGGATCTTAGGCTTGATCAGTTCAATATCCACGCCTACGCCTTTTTCTTTGCCGATCATCACTGCGGCATAATCGTACGAATGGCTCAGGGAAATGCTGTACGGGGAATTGGCCAGGTAGGGTTTGCCATGTTCATCCATCCGGCAATCGATATATTCCGAAGTATTGAGCATCGTTCGCAGTAAAAACCGCGTACTTAACCACTGCAGCAGCCGTTTACCCTGGCTCAGGGTACTCAGGAAATCCAGCTCATGCTGCTTTAGCTGGAGGCCGGAGAGCAGCTCTTCTTCCCCCTCTTCGATCTTCCATACGGCAAGCTGGGTATGATCGTCAATATCTTGATTATAGATTACAGGCATCCTATTTAAAAAATCAATGCAAAAGTATCTTAAATTAATCATAATTTCGCCCAAAGACTTAACAAATGATACTTTCGGATAAGCGTATTTTAGAAGAGATTGACAAAGGAACAATAATAATTGAGCCCTTTAAACCAGAATGTTTAGGCACCAATTCATATGATGTTCATTTGGGCAAATATCTGGCAACATATGCAGACAGGGTGCTTGACGCCAAAGCACACAACAAGATCATCCATTTTGAAATTCCTAAGGACGGATTTGTACTGCAGCCAGGCACTTTATACCTGGGAGTAACACTTGAATATACAGAAACCCACGCCCATGTGCCTTTCCTGGAAGGGAAATCGAGCACCGGACGTTTGGGAATTGATATCCATGCCACAGCCGGGAAAGGTGATGTAGGCTTCTGCAATACCTGGACACTTGAAATCTCCTGCGCACAGCCGGTAAAGATTTACGCAGGTATGCCCATCGGGCAGCTGATCTATTTCACGGTAGAGGGAAATATTGAGAAAATGTACAACGCTAAAGACGATGCCAAATACAGCAACAAAACTACCAAACCGGTAGAAAGTATGATGTGGAAGAATAACTTTTAACGCTGGATTAATCACTATAGCTTTTGAGCCTCAATATTCTTATATTGAGGCTTTATTTTTTAGCTCATACCTATGAACTCAAAATTCCTGAAAGTCTTTTTATTACTGGTGGCTGTTGCAAGCTTTTGTGCTTTCCGGCTTGCTGATGATCCTTTTGAAGCCCTGTTGAAAAAACTTGCGGCTTACAATGAAGAGCATCCCCAGGAAAAAGTGTACCTGCATTTAGATAAACCTTACTATGCCGTTGGAGATAACATCTGGTTTAAAGCCTATGTAACTGATAACCGCAGCGGACAGCTGTCAAAGATCAGTTCTGCACTCTATGTAGAGCTGATCAGTGAAAATGATTCTGTCAGAAAACAGATTAAACTCCCGCTCGTGAGCGGACTGACCTGGGGGGATTTTAAACTGACGGATACACTCAAAGAAGGAAATTACAGGATCAGGGCCTACACACAGTGGATGAGAAATTCCGGCCCGGATTTCTTTTTTGATAAAACCATCAGGATAGGCAATGCCTGGGCCAATAAGGTTTTCACAAGCACTACCTATACTTTTGGCAAAAAGAATAATGCAGAATTGGTTGATGCGGTGATCACCTTCAGGGATAAGGATGGTAATCCCTATGCCGGGCAGAATGTGAGTTATGAAGTGCGCCTGAAAAATAAACCTTCGGGACGCGGCAAGGGAATGACCAATGCACAGGGCGAGGTAAATTTCTCTTTCCAGAATACAACGGGAAGCCCTGCATCAGGAAGCATCACCGCTACTCTTACCCTGCCGAATAAACAACAGATCATCAAGACAATCCCGGTAAAAACAACCAGCAGCACTATCTCGGTACAGTTATTTCCTGAGGGAGGAAACCTGGTGGAGAATCTGCCTTCTAAAGTAGCCATCAAGGCCATCAACACGGCAGGACTGGGTGTAGATGTTGCAGGAACGGTAACCGATAATGACGGTATTGAGGTACTGAATTTTAACACCACCCATCTCGGCATGGGCACTTTCATTGTTAACCCGCAACCGGGGAAAACCTATACGGCAAAGATTAAACTGAAAGATGGCAGTGTAATGGATGTGCCCCTGCCGAAGGCAGCTCCTTCAGGATATGTGATGAGTATCAATAATGCCGACAGCAACAAGGTGGGTATAAAGTTGCTGACCAGCGAAACACTGCTCAATCAGGGTGAACTAAAACTGGTGATACAGCAGAACAATTCAGTGCTTGCTGTTCAGAAGATCCCCTCTGCCAAACAGGTCAGTACCTTATCACTGCCAAAAAAAGATCTTCCTTCCGGAGTCCTTCATCTCACACTCTTCAGCGGGGCAAATGTGCCGGTAGCAGAACGCCTGATTTTTATCAATAACCCGGCCGACCAGATCAGTGCCAGTCTTACAGGTTTAAAGAATACCTACGGCATACGCGAGAATACACAACTGACGCTTTCTGCAAAAGATGGCGGTAAAGCAACGGTAGGCAGTTTTTCCATTGCCGTTACCAATTCCGGTACGGTTACACCAGATCCGGATAATGAAAGCAATATCCTGACGGAGTTACTGCTCACTTCAGACCTGAAAGGATATATCGAAAAACCGAATTACTATCTGAATAACAACACGAAAGAAACGCGTGAGCATCTGGATAACCTGATGCTCAGTCAGGGCTGGAGCAGGATTTTGTGGTCTGACCTCACAGGCAATACCGTTAAACCCATTGCCTTTCCGGCAGAAAAATCTTTGAAAGTAAGTGGCACCATTACCACTACCGGCGGCAAACCTGTTCCTAATGGAAAAGTTTCCCTGTTTGCTACCGGGGGCGGCTTGTTTATGACTGATACGCTTACGGATGCGAATGGCCATTTTACATTTGATAACCTCTCATTTGGTGACAGCACCAAGTTTGTGGTGCAGGCAAGAAATGCAAAGAACAAGAGATATGTAGAGATCAATCTGGATATCATACCGGGCCAGGTAGTCACAAAAAACAAGAACACCGGCGATGTAGAGGTCAACGTCAATGAGTCAATAGCAGGATACATCAATAAGAGTAATGCCTATTTCGATGGGTTGAATAAGCGCGGATTACTGGAAAGGACAATCTTACTTGACCAGGTAAATGTCGTGCAGAAGAAGAATCCGGCACAATACTCAGCAAATCTGAATGGTGCGGGAAATGCCGATCAGGTAATTACTTCAAAGGATCTCGGAACCTGTACTTACTTGTGGCAGTGTTTACAAGGCCGCGTAGCAGGAATGTTATATTCCACCAATCCACCAGGATTTTATTTGGTAAGAAATAACGGAAAACCAATGCAGATCATTCTTGATGGGATGTACGTAGATCAGAGTATACTTGAACAGATTACACCATTTGATGTGGAAACAATTGAAATCCTGAAAAACGTGAGCAACACTGCCATTTACGGCTCTATGGGAGGCGGCGGTGTCATGATTATCACTACCAAGCGCGGCGGCGGGGATTTGGGTTACTCAAGATACTCCCCAGGCATCATCACCTATGCCCCTAAAGGTTATTATGCAGTGAGGCAGTTTTATTCGCCGCAGTACACGCCGCAAAATACAGATAAAAGCGAGGACAAAAGATCTACCGTATACTGGAACCCGCACCTGCCTACACCAGACGGAAACGGTACATTTAATTTTTACAATACAGATGAACCCGGAACTTACAGGATTGTAATCGAAGGCATCAACGAAGAAGGGCATCTGGCCAGAAAAGTATATACCTATCAGGTAAAATAATACCTGTGAAGCCCGTATGATTGGTTTTTAATCATCAGGGCACAATTAAACAACAGAGAATGAACACGATCAATGTAACAATAAAAGACCGTTTAGCCCTGATTACCCTTAACCGTGGCAAATCAAATGCCCTTGACAGGGAAATGCTCACTGAACTCACAGACATGCTTCACAATATCAACAACGATGACAATATTGGTGGAGTGATCATTAGCGGCAGGGAGCATTTCTTTTCGGCAGGACTGGACCTGATAGCGCTCTACGGATATCATGAAGAGGAGATCAAATCCTTCTGGAAACTGTTCCTGGATTTCACTGCAAAGCTGGTTTCCTTCAAAAAACCTATGGTGGCTGCGATCAATGGGCATGCCCCCGCTGGAGGCTGCGTCATCGCACTGGCCTGTGATGCCAGGGTAATGGCCGAGGGAAAATATATCATCGGGTTAAACGAAGTTCCCGTGGGAATTATCGTTCCTGATTCTATATTCCAGCTGTATTCATTCTGGATTGGTAAAGCACATGCCAGCAGAAGCCTGCTCGAAGGCAAATTATTCAGTCCGGAAGAAGCTTTAAGCATTGGCCTCGTAGATGAACTGGTTAATCCCGCAAGCATCATGACCGCGGCAGAACGCAGGATCAGGAAGTATATGGCAATGGAGCCCAACACCTGGCAGCAGAGCAAGCTCAATATCAGGAAAGAACTCATCGCGGCTACTATAGCAGACCAATCTGATACACTTGAAATCCTGCTTGCCCAATGGTGGTCGCCCGCCAGCAGAAACCTGCTGAAAATGATTATTGATAACCTGCAAAAGAAATAAGCATATGTACAATCAACCGATGTTAAGAGATGATGCTTTAAAAGGAAAAACCATTGTCGTTACCGGCGGTGGCACAGGTCTTGGAAAAGCGATGGGCACTTACCTGTTAAAGCTTGGCGCAAACTTAGTGATCACCAGCCGCAAGGCAGATGTATTGCAGAAGACCGCAGAAGAGATGGAGAAGGAAACCGGGGGAAAGGTACTGGCGCTGAGCTGTGATGTGCGCGACTATGGTCAGGTAGAAAATGTACTGGCAGAAACGCTGACAACCTTTGGCCGTGCAGACAGCCTGATCAACAATGCTGCGGGAAATTTCATCTCTCCTACGGAACGTTTGTCTGCAAATGCTTTTTCTACCATCATTGATATCGTGCTGAAAGGCTCGGTCAACTGTACGCTCGCCTTTGGCAAACACTGGATCAGAGAAAAACAGGCAGCAAGTATTCTGAACATCGTGACTACCTATGCTTTTACCGGCTCTGCCTATGTAGTACCTTCGGCCTGTGCAAAAGGCGGGGTGCTGGCGATGACACGTTCACTGGCGGTGGAATGGGGCAAATATGGCATCCGCAGCAATGCGATTGCGCCGGGGCCTTTCCCTACCAAAGGTGCCTGGGACCGTCTCCTGCCCGGAGATCTGGCAGAGAAGTTCGACTTTAAAAACAGGGTGCCTTTGAAACGCGTGGGCGACCATCAGGAACTGGCTAATCTGGCAGCCTTTTTAGTAAGCGATTTCTCATCATATATCAACGGGGAAGTGATCACGATTGACGGCGGGGAATGGCTGCAGGGAGCCGGACAGTTTAATGGCCTCGAGGCTATTCCTGATGACCTCTGGGATAGTTTTGCACAAATGACACGGGCGGCCAAAGGCAGCTGAGTCTAATTCTTTAAGCAAATATGATTTTAAAGCCTCCTTTATTTTTAAATTAGCTTATTTTTGTACCATGTCAACAGAAACAAAAGAAGAAACCTTTACACTTGAGGAGATTTTAACCTCGCTCAAAACCACGCATCGTTTGATCTTATGGAACGATGATGTAAATACTTTTGATCATGTGATATACTGTATGACTAAATATCTGGATTATACGGAAAGCCAGGCAGAGAAAATCGCCTGGGAAGTTCATAATAAAGGCAAATGTGCTGTTCTTGAAGGTTCTTTTACTGAAATGGAAGTTTACCGCAAGATCCTTCAGCAGGAAGGACTGACTGTTACTGTAGACTAATTCTTCTCTCCCACAAAAATATTACTGTAAACAGCCTTAAAAGCGTTGTAATAAAATAGTTACGGCCTGTTTTTTAAACTATCCCTCCGTTACTTTGTCCCACTCTCAAAAAAACCTAAAACGATATACCCGAAATGAACAATTTCCGCTGTAAATTTATATTTATACTGCTCGCCATTTGTCTGACTACTTCTTCCTACCAACTTTATGCACAGGCCCCGGGCACTGGTAAACTTACAGGAAAAATTGTTGATGCCCAAACCAATGAAACAGTGCCTTTCGCTTCGGCGGTGATCCTGAACAGGCAGACTAAAGTAAATGTTGCCACAGGGCAAACAGATGTCAATGGCAACCTCGTGATCAATGGTATTCCTGACGGGGTATTTACCATCAAAATCAGCTATGTAGGATACCAGACGCTGATCAGGGATTCTGTAACTGTCAACAAATCCAAACAACTGCTTGCCCTCGGCACGGTTAAAATGAAAGCGGCCAAAGGTACTGTGCTCAACGAAGTTCAGGTAACCGCCAAAAAAGCGCCTATCCAGCTGGGTATTGATAAAAAAGTATTCGCGGTAGATCAGAGCCTGGTGAGCCAGGGCGGATCTGCATCTGATTTATTAACCAATGTTCCATCTGTACAGATTGATGTGGATGGAAATGTAAGCCTGAGAGGGTCTACGGGAGTACGCGTACTGATCGATGGCAAACCTTCCCTGATTGGAGGGGGTGATGTTGCAGCTATCCTGGCCTCCATCCCGGCAAGCTCTATCGAAACTGTAGAGGTGATTACCAACCCTTCATCCAAATACGATGCCGAAGGTAACTCAGGAATCATCAATATTGTACTGAAAAGAAATTCAAGGCTCGGCTTTAATGGCAACGTGGCCCTTACCGCGGGTAACAGGGACAACTATAACGGAAATGCCAGCTTAAGCTTTCAGAATAAAAATATCAATATCTACGGAAATTATGGTTACCGGTACGGAAAGCGCATCGGCGGAGGATTTAACAATATCAAATACCTGAACCGTACCGATTCTCTGGGATCTGCGGAACAGCTGACTAACTCAAACCAGATCGAGAAAAGCCAGAATGTCAAAGCAGGTATAGATTATTACCTTACCAAAAAAGATATCCTGAGTTTCAACGTCGCCTATAATAAACGTGATCAGGAGAAAAGAGACCTGCTGGATGTAAATACTTACAATAACTACGACGGCGCTCCTATCCTGGTGAGTGACAGGATCAACACTACAGATGGAAATGGTAACAGCTACGACCTGAATTTTGATTACAGCCATAAATTTAAAACTGCTCAGGAGCTGACTTTTAACTTTGGTTACTCGCGTGGTAATAACGATAACTTCCAGCAATACAATACTACGGTTAACAGCCTGAACGGACTTCCTGTAACACAGCCGGTAGACATCCTGACCAACGACAATGATGGTAAAAACAAAAACTACAACGTTCAGGCAGACTACAATATGCCATTAGGCAAGCTTGGAAAACTGGAAAGCGGTTACCGCAGCCAGATCAGGTATTCTGACAATAATACCATCGCACAGGCATTCAATGCAGAAACAGGTGCTTTTGAGAATGATTACCAGTTATCAAACTTATTTAACAGTAAAGATCAGGTACATGCCCTGTACACCAACTATTCCAACCAGATCAAAAACTTTGGTTACCAGATCGGGCTGAGGGGAGAGATCGCGAGATTAAACACCAACTCCGGAGGCTATGATCTCAATGGGAATATCAGTAATGCTGCCGGCCGTATTGCCTATGACAGGCTTTATCCAAGTATCTTCCTGACGCAAAAGTTTAAAGGCGAGCAACAGCTGCAGCTGAGCTATACCAGAAGGGTGAACAGGCCAAGGCCATGGGATACCAATCCATTTATTGATTATTCCGATCCGCTGAGCTGGCGCCAGGGTAATCCAAATCTGTTGCCTGAGGATGTGCATTCCTATGAACTGGGCTACAGCAAATTCTGGTCTAAATTCACCCTGATCGGAAGTCTTTACACCCGTCATACCAATGACCTGATCCAAAGGGTACGTTCTGCCCCGGATTCTACAGGTGTGATTATCATGAGACCGCTCAACCTTACTCAAAGTACCAACAGCGGACTGGAAATTATTGCAAAAGTGGACCCTGTAAAGGCATGGAGTTTCACGGCTAATATCAACGGGTACCACAGCAATATCAAGGCCGTTCCGGAATACAACATCGCTGCAGTATCGGGCTACAGCTGGAATGCCAACCTCACCAATAATATTACCCTCCCGGGCAACATCACCCTGCAGATCAGGGGTGATTACAGCTCAAGGGAAATACAGGCACAGGGAAAACGCAAGCCTATGTATGGCGTAGACGGCGGTGCCAAATACGACTTCCCGAATAAAAAAGCGTCGCTTAGTTTTAACATGAGGGATATCTTTAACACCCGGAGGTTCGGTGCCATTATTCAGGATGCCAACACGATTACCGACTTCCAGCGTTATCAGAAAGGACAGATGGGAAATATCACCTTTGCTTACCGTTTCGGACAAACTACCTTCCAGAAGAAACAGAAAAAACAGGAGCAGGAACAAAGACCTGACGAAGGAACCTTTTAAGAAATTCGTATCTTGCAGCATGGAAGAGATCAATCCCTGGACCACGCTGGAGAGCCGCAAGATTTATGAAAATAACTGGATCAGTCTTACTGAACACCAGGTGATCAATCCTTCCGGGGGCAGGGGAATTTATGGAGAAGTCCATTTCAGGAACCATGCCATAGGGATACTGCCCCTGGATGAAGAGATGAACACCTGGCTGGTTGGGCAATACCGTTTCCCACTGAAAGCTTACAGCTGGGAGATCCCTGAAGGGGGCGGCCCGCTGGGCCAGCCGCTGCTGGAAAGCGCTATACGTGAACTTCAGGAAGAAACAGGGCTGATCGCCGGCAACTGGACAGAGTTACTGAGGATGCACCTTTCTAATTCCGTAAGTGACGAAGCTGCGGTTGTCTTTATCGCAAGGGACTTAACGATGGGGCCTGCCGCCCCTGAAGAAACCGAAGAACTGGTATTGCGTAAACTCCCTTTTGAAGAGGCTTATCAAATGGCCCTGGATGGGAGAATTACCGACAGCATAAGCGTTGCTGCGCTACTGAAAACCAAACTATTATTATTGGAAGGCAAATTATAAACCGTATGAACAAACTTTTGGGGTATATCTTTTCTCCTGTATTTTATATTTTCTTTTTACTGTCTTTACTCATTTTCCATCCCGTACAATGGATCTGCTATCGTTTCTTTGGTTATAAGGCACATAAGCTGTCAGTAGATTATCTTAATTTCTTCCTGACCTACAGCCATATTTTCCTGGGCTCCTCTTCAACCTTTATTAATAACCAGGAGCTTCCGCTTAACCATCCCATTATCTTTGTGGCCAACCACCAGAGCATGTATGACATCCCCGGACTGATCTGGTTCCTGAGAAAATACCATGTGAAGTTTATCTCAAAAATTGAGCTTACCAAAGGCATACCCTCGATCTCCTTTAACCTCAAATATGGCGGTGGGGCAAACATCAACAGGAAAGACAGCAAACAGGCGATTTCAGAGATCATCAAACTGGGCCGCAGGATGAAAGAAAACAATTGGTCTGCCATGATTTTCGCTGAAGGCACACGTGCCAAAGACGGACAGCTGAAGCCCTTCCAGGTGGGCGGGATTGCTACGCTGCTCAAAGCTGTGCCCAATGCCCTGATTGTGCCGGTGGCTATTGAAAACTCCTGGAAAACTGTACAGTATGGCATGTATCCGCTGAGCTTTGGGGAGCAGATCCGCTGGACAGTACTGGAGCCTATCCATACGCAGGGCAAAAATCCCGAAGAACTCACCCTGATGGCAGAAAATGCAATCAGGAAAGCCCTGAAACAGGAAATCGCCTAGATATTTTTATTCTCAATTTTTTTGAAAAACTCATCTCTGTAGGTATCCCCGATAGGGATAATCTTACCGCAGATCGTGATCCTGCTGCGCTCAATACTTTCTATTTTATCGAGTGCGATGATATAGGATTTGTGCACCCTGATGAACTGTGATTTTGGAAGTGTTTCTTCCATCCTCTTCATGTTCTGCAGGGTGATCACCCTTTCAGCTTTGGTGAAAATAGAGATATAGTCTTTCAGCCCTTCAATGTAAAGAATGTTGTCCAGTTCGATCTTCTGGATTTTATGTTCAGTTTTCACGAAGATAAAATCCTGCACCGTCTGCACCTCGGCTGCTACCGGGGCCGAAGCTGGGGCTAAAGGGGCAGCCACCGCTACTGGTTCTGCATTGTTCTTGTGCTGGTTGTGCACCTTCTCCACTGCCTTATAAAATCTGTCAAACGCAATCGGTTTGAGCAGGTAATCAGAAACATTTAAGTCGTAACTCTCCAGTGCATACTGAGAATAGGCCGTAGTTAAAATGTAACTGGCTTTATTATTGGCGATCTTCAGGAACTGTATGCCCGTCAGGTCTGGCATCTGGATATCCAGAAAAACAAGATCAATCCCCCCTGCCTGTACCAGCTGCAGGGCTTCAATTGCATTTTCTGTCCTTTTTACCAGTTCCAGAAAGGGCACTTTGGAAACATAATCTTCAATAATATCCAGCGCCAGAGGCTCATCATCTACGGCAATACATTTTAGCGTCATTGTGTTCTTTTTAAATCTGAAACTTATATATCAAGCATGAGTTCACTCGTATAATGCGTAGCCGAATTTACGATATTTAGCTTATACCTTTCGGGGTAAAGCAACTGTAAGCGGCGTTCTACATTATTTAAACCCACTCCGCCAACATGGTCTTTATTGGCATTGTTCTTTTTATTGGTGATACTGAAATGCAGGATTTTCTGATTGGCAATGATATTGATCCTGATGGGGTCCAGAGGATCATTGGCCACACCATGTTTGAAAGCATTCTCTACAAATGAGATGAGCACCAGCGGCAGGATCTGCTGGTTATCAATTTCGCCGTTAAGCGTCATCACCACGGCGGCCCCATCCTTAAACCTCAGCTTCTGCAGTTCTATATAACTTTGTACATATTCAATCTCCTTGCTCAGTGCCACCCAGCTGTCATTGCTCTCATAGATCATATACCGCATGATCTCAGATAACTTCAGGATCGCATCGGCTGTTTTATCCGATTTCTGATAGGCAAGGGAGTAAATATTATTTAGAGAATTGAATAAGAAATGCGGGTTGAGCTGAGATTTCAGGAATTGTAATTCCATATCTTTTTTCTCCGTTTCCAGACTGCGCTGGATGCGGATATTGCCAAACCAGTCGAGCCCAAACTTGATGAGACAGCCGGAAATGATAAAAAAGCCAGATGTGAATACCGTAGCGACAACATAGGTCATCACGCTTATTTCTTCCATCACTCCGGTCTTGGAATTGATATTCTGCAGTACCTGATCACGGTAAAGCACCGCTACGATTGTTTTTGCCGCAGACATTACTACAAGCAAGGCAATGAGTGATACGATATAATACCAGTACTTCTTTAACAGCTGCGGAATAAGCAACGTATAATTAATATAAAAGATCGATATATTAATGATGGAGAAGTAGCCAATATTAACGATAAAATAATTCATATCATGCTTGGTATGACTATATATCAGGCTAACAGCTACCAGGGCTACAATGACCAGCCAATACACCAAATGCGCTATCAACTCTCTCCTACCGTTCATCAGTTTGTATTGGTTTAAATTATTTTCAGGCATTAATTTGAAGAAATTTATCGGCTCATTACTGCCTTTTAACACGTTATTTTATCTATTTGAGGCCTTTCTGCGATGGAACCAAAGTACTGAAAGTAATACTTTTTGGCTATAGCTTTCGACGAACGGGCATTTTTTTTCTACCAACGGCTAAAATACCAACATTTTGCGTTTTTTCTCAAAATGACCAGTTGATCTATAATTATTTCCACTTGGTATAAAACATTTTAGCAGGATGAATTTTATGATTCTATTTGTATCAACAAAACGATATGACTATGAAAACTGCATCTGTTCAACACCTCGACACTTTAACACATAACAGTTATACCAATTATCAAGTAGATTTCAGCACGCTGACCAATATATATACTTATATCATGAAAAAATTAACAAATGTCTCTCCATTTTTATTGTTGCTGGTACCTGTATTTATGATGATGATCCTGACGCTGACCAACGCTGCAGCTACACAGGATGAGAACATGG
>Ga0163161_10000829_pt1 | contig 24170 bp, 13 predicted proteins | sample S45metaG_FD_129847 | JGI IMG/M metagenome (GOLD analysis project Ga0163161, IMG submission 129847) | Switchgrass rhizosphere microbial communities from Kellogg Biological Station, Michigan, USA - S4-5 metaG | ecosystem: Host-associated > Plants > Roots > Rhizosphere > Soil | place: USA... | reverse complement strand
CGGGCGCATCGTCGAGATCGCCGGCTACAAGGTTGCAGGCCTGGGCGGCATCTTTCGCAGCAAGATCTGGGATCCGCGGCAGCCGGTCGTGCATGCACCATTCATCTCGGCCGGCATGCTGCGCCGGTCCATGCGCCACGAGGAGCGGTGGAGAGGCGGCATTTCTCGCAAGCACCGATCCTCCATTTTCCCGGACGACTACCAACAACTGCTTCGTAGCGGCCCCGCCGACATCCTGGTGACGCACGAGGCGCCGGCCGTCCATCCGCATGGCTGGAAAGCAATTGACGAGCTCGCCGAGACGCTCGGTGTCCAACTGGTGGTCCATGGCCACCATCATCAGAACATCGACTATCTCGCCGAGGGAATGCAGACCGCCGCGGCACCATTCCGTGCCTTCGGGGTCGATATGGGCTCGCACTTGGCGTGGCCACGGGATGAGACCGGGTTGGGAAGTCCTCCACAAGATTTACTGGATCTCGCCGCCCAGGTGTTCGGCGCAGAAGCCCAAACCTGGTTGAACAAGCCGCACGAATGGCTCGATGGTCAAACGCCAGCAGCGTTCGCTGCTGGGGGCGGCTCGGAAAAGGTGCGATCGATGCTCAACGTCATTCAACACGGCGGTGTCGTATGAGGACCGCCACGGCGCTATTCCGTGCCTTCGACGTCGACATGGACTCGCACCTAGCGTGTCCGCCGGATGGAAATGAATTGGGAGGTCCGGGATGATCTTGTTCCTCGATTTCGACGGTGTGCTCCATCCGGAAGGGGAAGACCACATCTACAACGGCGGCGTCGACTTCTGCTTCCTGCCACGCCTGGAGACGTTGCTGCGCGAATTCCCGCACGTGAAGATCGTGATCAGTTCGTCCTGGCGTGAGCACCTGCTCAACAAGACGCTGCTGAAGCCGTTCTCCAGCGACATCCAGGCCCGCATCGTTGGAGCTACCCCTCCTTCTGGGTTTGGCCTTCAGCCGCCGTACAGGAAGCGTGAAGGAGAAATCCTCGCTTGGCTCCAGATCCACGATGCGGTCGACGAGCCATGGGTCGCACTCGACGATGCTTACTGGCAATTTGATCACTGCAAGGACCATCTGGTGGTGTGCGGCTCGTTCACGGGCTTCGATGACAAGGCCAGTGCCGAGCTTCGCGCTCGCTTTGAAGAGGCATGCCAATGAAAGTACTGGTCCTCTCCGACCTTCATCTCGAGTTCGCGCCCTTCGAGCCGGTGCCTGATCTCGAATTCGATGTCGCCATCTTCGCCGGCGACATTCATTCGCCCGCCAAGCGCGCCGTCCAGTGGGCGGCGGATCGCTTTCGTGGCAAGCCCGTGGTCTATGTCGCCGGCAATCACGAGTACTTCGACGGACGGTTGGACACGACACTGGTCGAAGCGCGTCGCTCGGCCGAAGGAAGCAATGTCCATCTGCTCGATGGCGACGAGCTGGTGATCGATGGCGTGCGCTTCCTTGGCGCAACGCTGTGGACCGACTTCGCGCTCGCCATCGAGACGCCTGAAGGCCCGGTCAGTGATGTCGGGCGCGCCATGAAGATGGCGACCAATCTGCTGAACGACTATGCGCTAATCCGCACAGTCGATGAGACGGCAGAACCCGATACCTGGCGCCACAAGCAGGGGAGAAAGCTTCAAGCGGCCGACACGTTGCGGATTCATCAGGCGCAGCGCGTCTGGCTGCGTGAGAGGCTTTCGGAGCCGTTCGCCGGACCGACGGTGGTCGTGACGCACCATGCACCGCACCGCGGATCGCTGGCGCAACGCTACGCCGACGACTGGGCCTCGGGCGCCTTCGTAGCCGAGCTTCCGGACGCCTTCTTCGATGTGCCCGTGCTCTGGATCCATGGCCACACGCATCAGCCATTCGATTATCCAGTCCGCTCCTGCCGCGTGGTCTGCAATCCGCGCGGCTATGTGAACTGGAGCGGCAGGATTGAGAACAAGTCGTTCGATCCCCGTCTGGTCATCGATGTGAACCTCTTGCCGTAGGTGGCGACTCGTGAAGCTGCTCATCCTCTCCGACCTTCACGTGGAGTTCGAGGCCTTCAAGGTTTCGAAGGATCTGGACTACGACATGGCTCGTCGACGCCACGACAACGACCTGAAGCGACAGGTTCTCGAAGAGTGCGCCAAACCTGGTGCGTCGGTAGCGCGTTCATCGCTGGCGTCGCTTCGCGCAGGTGGGCCCCCCGAAGAGAACGGTGGCTGCGACGTTCATGCCACTGACGATCGAGCGACCGACGCCGGCTGACCTGGATACGACTGTTTGGAATGGAGAGGTCTGGTCTTGCGTGCGCTGGCCGCACGTTACTATCCGGAGCAATTGCACAGTTCGGGGCTGAAGGAGGACTTTATGCCGGGCAACAAGCGATTTATCGAATCCGCGCCCACTCGGGCTTGGCTGAGTCAGTTCGACCCGGGCTCGCAGGGCATCATGGTCACGATGCTGAAGGCCATGCGCCTAGTGACACGAGATATGCTCGCTGAATCGCTGCGCACGCGACTGCTGCAGGCAGCCGAAGGCACTCCAGGCCGCGTCGGGCTGTATGTAGAACGCGAGATGCCGCCGAAGAACGCTCCGGCCGCGCCATTGTTCTCGCAGTCACAAAAGCTCCCCAGACGAGCGACTGGCCCGGGCCCGCGCCCCATCGAGCCAGACGAAAAACAGCCCGGCGATGTCGGCAGTGAGGGCATCGTGGCTCAACTCGTGTCCGAACTTTGCCGCGAAGTGCCGCAAAGCTTTGTCAGCCATCCAGGGCCCGACCAGATTCGGTCTCAGGACGAACCGGTCAGAAAATTCATCTTGGTCACGGACCTCATCGGCAGTGGGCAGCGAGTAGAACGCTACCTGGATGCCGCCTGGGGTGTCTTCTCGGTCAAGAGCTGGTGGTCCAGTCGGAGCACCAAGGGCCTGTCCTTCGAGGTCGTGGCCTATGCCGCCACCGAAGCCGGGCTGGCGCGAGTAGAGCGCCATCGCCTGCGGCCGCTGGTCCGGCTCGTCGCCGAGTGCCCGACCATCGAAACGGCATTCAATGAGGAAGATGCGGCCACCATCAAGCGCGTCTGTGTTCAGTACAACCCGCGAGCGGTCAAGGTTGATCCGCTTGGTTATCAGGGTACCGGCGCACTCATCGCGTTCGCGCACGGCGCGCCTAACAACTGCCCGCGCATCCTGCATGCGCGCAGCAATGCCTGGGAGCCCCTGTTCGCGCGCCGGGTCACCGCCCAGACGCGATCCGAATTCAATGAAGAGCTGGATCCTGAGCAAGTCCAGCAACGGCTGGCGGATATGCGGCACCGGCGCCTGTCGGAGGGCTACGTCTGGGCCCGGGCCCCCAAAGGTACCCTGGAGACCTATCTGGTGCTGGCGGCGCTGTCACACCGTCCGAGAAGGATCGACGTCGTGGCCCGGCGCACCGGCCTGACCCTGCTCGAGGTCGAAGCGAAGGTGCGTAAGGCCGAGGCCCATGGCTGGATCGACAAGGAGTACCGGCTGACCGATACCGGGCAGGCCCATCTGCAGGCCGCCAAGAAAAAGCGCCGCGCGGCCCCGCCTAGCAGCGACTGTGCAGAAACGTACTATCCTTCAACATTGAGGGTGCCAGCGTGACCGTCTAGTGATGCCGGCGTCGCAAGACGTTGGTCGGATGACGACTTCGGTCGTCGAAGAGGGGGCACAGATTTACTGTTGCTTCGCGCATGAGCTTCCGCAAGAGGGAAATCGCGCCCCGCCGTGACCCTGAAGGGGCGGCTCGGTGCCTCGCCTTCCCAGCGGGGCGTGACTTACCCTTTCGGGTATCAAAGGTAGATGCAACGCTGGAACCCTCAACTTTTTCGCAAGCAGGCCTCGGGCGTGAAGCCCGAACTGCTTGCCTACCTGGTGACGGTCGGCAAGCGCATCACCCAGGCCCACCGGGATGTCCAACCGGTCTTCACCTTGAGGCACCTGGCAGCACTCAGCGGTGTTGACTATGGCTTTCTGCGGCAGACGGTGGCGCGGCGGACGGAAGCTTATGCAGAGTTTCGAATCAAGAAGCGCGTGGCCGAGCACCTGCTGCCGCAGTACCGCACGATATGCGCGCCGTCGCCCAGCCTGATGAAGGTGCAGCGCTGGATCACGCAGAACATCCTCGCCCACGTGCCCGCCCACGGCTGCAGCGTCGCCTTTTCCAAGGGCGACCGCATCTACAAGGCCGTGGAGCCGCACTGCCCGGCCAAGTGGCTTGTCAAGCTCGATATCCAGAGCTTCTTCGAGTCCATCTCCGAGGCCACCGTCTACCGGCTTTTCAGCAGCCTGGGCTTCGAGCCGCTTATCGCCTTCGAAATGGCAAGACTGTGCACGCGCGACCAACACGATGCCCGGAACAAGAAGGAACAGTGGGAAAACCACGGCCTCGGCCCGCCCTATGTCATTGGGCAGTACATGCATAGCGTTCAGGGCCACCTACCGCAGGGTGCGCCCACCAGCCCCATGCTGGCCAACCTGGTCTGTCGCGGGCTCGACGAACGGTTGGTGGCGATCGCCGAGGAGCAGGATCTGCGCTACACCCGCTATGCCGATGACATGACCTTTTCTTCGCCCGATCCGGATTTCGGGCGTGAGATGGCAAAGGCCTTGGTCCGACGCGTCTATCACGAGCTTGCGCGGCAGGGCCTGAGCCCCAACACTGCCAAGACAACCGTCGTCCCGCCCTCAGCGCGCAAGATCGTGCTCGGGTTGAGCGTGGAAGAGGAAACGCCGCGGCTGGCTCGGCATTTCAAAGATCTGCTGCGGCAGCACATCCACTACCTCACGCATCCCGAGGTCGGCCCGCATAAGCATGCCGCGGCCCGCAAGTTCGCGTCATTGGCCGGCCTGCGCCACCACGTGGGTGGACTGTTGGCCTATGCGGCGCAAATCGAACCGGAATGGGCCGCAAAGCAACGCATGCGATTTCTGGACGTTGACTGGCCATGATCGACCATGTCCGCCCTGCCGAAAGCAGCCGCCCTAAATGAAAGGTAGACCTCGCAGGGGACACATATGGCGAGGGCCTGATAACACCAATTTCCAAGCAGGAAGTCCCCCAGGGTACCGCGGCGCCGCTCCGTGCCTTTGACGTCGACAAAAGCGCGAAGGAGATCCTCGCCCGGTTACAGATCCATGATGCGGTCGATGCACCGTGTGTCGCGTGCGACGATGCCTATTGCAGGTCAAACTTACCCCCGAGCTTCAGTCCCTCTACAGGTCAACACCCAACAGTCGTCGATCTCCTGGTGAACCATAGAGTGTTTCTGCGAGCCACGGCGTCTTGCAGAGATGTTGGGGCGGGCTGGTTGTTGTCGTGACGATGTATTGAAATAGCACCGGCTGGATCTCCCCCATTTTCGCCACAACCTCGAATAGCCTCTGGTATACGCTGAGACCCAAGTCAGCTTCACGCGGGCTATCGTGGACGCAGAAGGCTGGAATATGCGTCTTACCCTCGATGCTCATGGCCAGTGCCGCTAAGTCGAACGCGATTACCTTGAGCGATTCAATGGCCGCGGTGGAACGCGACCCGCCGAGTTCTACGTTTAGCTTTAGTCGGTCGGTACCGAGGACCACGTGGCCTTTCGCCTCAGGTGCGACCAACGCGCGGATCATCGCGTTGAACTTCGTAGACAACTGATCGAAAGTCGCTCGCTGCGCTGCCTCACGGTAGTTGCCCAACTGATCACGCTTGGCCTCGATGACTTCCGACTGCTTGTCAAACTTGCCTCGTGCGCATTCCAACTCCTCGTAGAGATCCGTTAAACGCTTCGCACCGTCCCTCGCCGCTTGCGCGCCGCGCCAGGCTCCTGAACGCGCGTCCCGCGCTTTTTCCGCGGCATCCAGTGCCATCTTCAGTTCCCGCTGCCGTGCACGGGCAGGTGGCAAAGCTAGCTTGACGGCGCGCACGACGTCCTCATTCGCCTTCAGGTTCAGGCCGCACTCTTGGACCTTGCCTTCAAGTTCCTGCGCGCGCTTTCGTACCGCATTGAGATCAGGTATCTTGTGAGAAAGCCCACATCCCTCGGCCAAAGCACGATCGATCGGCACTTCGCAGATGATGCAAACAGGCACAGTGGCGTCGTGAACTTTCATCTTTCCGGCGATCATTTCGCCTCGTAGTGCCGGCAGCAGAGCATTCAACGCGTCGACCGTCGCAGTTGCTGCCGCTTCCTTCTTCTCCAGTTCAGCAACGACGCCTTGCTGCATTTCATGTTTCGCGCGCAACTCTGGCACAGTGCCCTGCAAGTCCGCACTGTCGACCTTGGCAAGCTTTGCCAGCCGTTCGGCGGCCGTGCGCTGCAGCATGTCTACACACAGCTTGCCCTCCGGCAGGTCTTCTACCGGAAGCCCGACCGCCTCGGCTGCTTCCCTGCGCGAGCGCCTCACCTGCCACAGCAAGCGATCTACCTCGGTGCTGGACGCCTTTGCACGGTCTTCCTCCTTCGTGATTTCCGCCCGCGTCTCAATTTCCTCGTTTCCGATCGCTCCAAGCAATGCCCGCAATGCTTCCAGCACCCTCGTTTGCGACATCGAGCGCACCGGCGATCCCGACTCCGATTCTGCAGCGCGCCAGTCCAGTACTTTGTCGAAGCGGCATTCCTGGTCTCGCGTCAGCCATGCAAGGGCAATCAACCACGGGTCTTGCGGGCGCTCGACTTGCATCAGTTTCGCAATGGGTTCAGTCAGCACGTGCCGCTGAATCGCGTCTACCAGCGGCGTCATACCACTTGGCTGAGTGGGCAGCGAGGCCAGAAGTACCTGTGGCTGTTGACCCTGCACTGCATGGTGCTCGCGTCCTCCACCCAAAGGGCGAACGACCCCCCACAGCTCACCACACACGATCACCTCAGCTGTGACATACCCATCGGGAAGCGCGGCGGCAATGTGCTGTCGCTGCTCGTCACCCGAATGTCGTTCTTCGCCCAAGCAGTAGCGCAACAGGCGGCAGAAGAGCGTCTTGCCGCTACCGTGGCCCAGGCGGTTGTTGCTGACCGCATCAGCTTCGCCTGCGGAGTCCGCTGGGTCCGGCGACCACACGATGTTTAGGCCAGGACGCAGCGCGATGTCGCGAACGCAGGTCTGTGCGTCCTTCCACAGCGTGAGTCGGCGCACCCACAGGCGCGGCGCGGTGTCGCCCGCGCGGGGCACCACCGTCAGTGGCGCATCGGCAAAGAGGTCAGGCTGCCTGCTCATCAACGAACCTCGCAATTTCAGCAGGCAGTCCTTGCAGCAGCACGCCCAAGTCCTGCGACTTTAGCCAGCTAACCACCCAGCGCGCCCGGCCGTCCGGCCAACCTGATGTATCGTAAAAATCCAGGCCAGGGCCTGAAACCCAAGTGTCCAAGATCATGTCTTCGACCAAAACTCCCCGGGCACGCATCGTCTTCACTGCAAGGCCGAAGTTAGCGCGCGCGGCCGGCGCCAGCGAGCTGACGCCCGCAGGCAGCACCACGGCCTGATCGCCAACTAGCCGCTGCCACTGCGCTGCCGAGGGCTGCGGCGCGAGGCGGACGAATAGCCTAGGCTCCACGCACAGCAGGGCCGCCAACCGCGCGTGCTGTGTAGCGGCTGGAACGACGAAGGCCTTCAGCACGGCAGCTAGTGCTAGCGCGTCGTTGGTCGCGGGCTCTCCGCCTGTAGCTGCCCAAGCATGATCTGGCAGTGTGACAACCTCGGCCGAGACGGTCTCGAACGCGGGCAGGCCGACCAGCGCAGCAGGCAGCGTGGCTTCGATGGAGCGCTTAGCAGTCTTGCGCTTAGCCTTGCCCTTGCCGGGCGCCGTTGCTTGCGCCGCCTCTTGTTTCGCGCGCTCGTGATTCAGAGCCAGCAGGCGCTTGAGCACTTCCTTGCGAGCGGCGGGGCTGATGGTGTATCGGACGCGGTCGTTCTCGGGCAGCGTCTCGAGTTCGAAGAAGTCATGGCTAAGATTTAAGTCGGTCCAACCATAAGCATCTCGCACCGCAGAATCTAGCGCGACGTGCATGCGGCGCAGCTTCTGCAGACCGTCGAAGCCGGCGCGAACGATGTCGGGTGGTTGCTTGCTGACTTTGGCGACCAGTTCGAGACTCAGCTCTCGAGCGTGGAATAGGTTGTAAACGTCAGTGAGGCCGAGCCACAGCTCGCGCATAACGCCGCGACGGTGCTCGTGATATTTCTCACCGACCTGTGCAAGCGATTCGTCCGTCGTTTGCCATAGATCCATGGGAAAAGGGAATGTCTCGAAACAATCGGTAGGCGAATAGCGGAGTCTCGTCTCAAGCGCGCCACTGTATTTTCGGGCCCAGACCTCATGAAGGGTAGATTGGACAACTCCGTAGAGGTCCCAGCGATCTGAAGAGAAAACGTATAGAGCGTCTGAGTAAACGTAGTCCGTTCTCGACTCCGAGAAGTTGAGATGCTTAGTGGTCCGCGCTGCAACAAAACACCGTTGGAGCGGCCTTAAAGAAGTGTAAAGCTCCCGCCTCGGGCGCCAGAACTGCCACCACGTACCTGGATTGCCGTTTTTGCCGCGGACGGGTAGCACCAATTCTTTGAGTCTGCCTAACGCCAGGGGAAAACTTTGAGCATCGGCAAGCGATCTCTCGCCAAAGTCGATCACAAGCCGCTCAGGCTTTTGGACCGGTGAACTGTTCAATTCATGCCCGTTAAGAATGGATCGAACGAGAGCTCGTGACGCGGGCTCATCCGCAAAGAGGGCCGAGGCTTCAGCTTCTAACAGAAGAAATCCGTCACCGAGGACGATACTTCCCTGATGAAGCCAGCCAAGATTCTTCGCGATCCGTGATGGGTTTCCTTCCGCTTCGCCAGCTTCTAGGAAGGCATTGATGCCACTAACGGAATCGCCATCAAGTGTTCTCGGTTGCTGCCAGGAACCTTGACAGAGAGAAAGGAGAGAGACGGAGACGTTTGCCCTTCCAGGCCACTTAATCGCACGGCATGCCATAACAATGGTTGCGCCACGCGATATGACAACTTCAAGGCCATCTCGCCGGACCTCCCCATCCTTGATCGAGTTCGTCGTGATGAACGCAGCGAATCCGTCGGGCCGTAGCAGCTGCTGCAACCTTTGCACAAAATAGACGACTAGGTCGCTGATCCCGGCCGGGGCGAACTGCCATTGAACGTATGCGCAAAAAGAATCACCATAGGATGACCGAATACCGCCACGACCAAGATAAGGTGGATTGCCAAGAATGCAGTCGAACCCTCCAGCAGCAATCACATCGGGAAATGCAAGAAACCAGTTAAAGAAGCGCTTTCGCTCCGCGACAGCCCAAGCCTCGGCTGTAGCCCGGGATTGCGGTTTACGCCCTCCCTTCAAGTAGCTACGAAACTCTCCGTCAGTGACGTGCATGCCTGGTTGATTGGCGACCTTTGGAACGTAGAACTGGGCGATCGGAATCGCCGCCAGTTGCTCCATCCAAAGCGCTTCGGCTGACTTGGACAGCACCTCGAAGCGCTGACGCTTAGTCTCCACTTGCTCGGGCGTATGCTCGGGCAGCGTATCCAGTACGGTCCATCCTTTCAGCGCATCGTCGAGCTGACGCCCGGCTTCAGGGTCGAACTTCAACGCCGTCTGACCGGTGCGCTCGGCCTTATTTTGCTTGCGGAGTAGTGCAGTGACATCGCCATCGTCGCCAGGCATTGTCACGAAGGCCTCGTCGGGAACTCCGCGCGATTCGATGTCTTCGCGTCGCACGTAGCCGACAATGGCGTTGCCACACTTGATGTGGTGATCCAAGAAGCTCAGCGGCTCACCGGGCACATGTGCTTCTAGCCACAGCGCCACTTTGCACAGTTCCACTGCTAGCGGGTTCAGGTCTACGCCGTAGATGCAACGTCGGATCACGTCGCGCACGGCGGTGCGCATAGCCAGTGGAGAGGGCTGGTCCTCACCGGTGCGCACGATTGCAAGTTCCTGTCCGATGCGTCGCGCGGCTGCCAGTAGTATGTGGCCCGAGCCGCAGGATACGTCAGCGACCCGCAGCGATAGGAGTGCCGCCTCGGGGTCCTTGGCCTTCAAGCGCTCCGCGATTAGATGGTCGAGCGAGTGCTTGATGAGCGGCTGAACCAGGTCGTCCGGCGTGTAGTGTGAGCCCGTGTTCGCGCGCTCATCTCCCTGCTTAAAGGCAAACGCAGTCTGGGCGCCGTCTGGCAGGATGACGGGTTCGTATTCCAGCAGCCCTTCGTAGACAGAGCCGAATTCCTCTACGTTCAGCGCGCCATAGTTGACCCGGATCAGCTGGCCGTTGTCTGGGTGCGTATATAGATTGAGCGCACGCAGAGCCTCCAAAACAGAATCGTTACCAAGCGTGCAACCAATCAGCGCATCGATAGCTCTGGGCTGGAATAGGTCGCCCGCCAATGGCGGTACGCTCATGTTCGGGCCCGGTCCACCCGCCTCGAAAAGACGGAAGCTGGCCTGCAGCGCTGGCCAGAGATCTGCATGTCGCCGATCGGCGAGGTGCCGTCGCTCGCTCATGCGTCGAAGCCGCATGACGCTGTAAAACTGCTCGTAGATCTCACGATGACGCACCGCCGTTCCGCTCGGAAAGACCAGGCCACGCTCCTCGATGACCATCAAGAAAAGCAGGCGGTAGATCAGCCGAAGGACCTCCTTGTAGAAGTCTTCTGCCGACAGTTTTTCACTTGCCACTCGCTCGCGGAGGTTGTCATTGGCCCTGTGCTGCAGGAACCCGTTTGCCAAGCCCAAAATAGCTCGTTCCACGGCCTTAGATAGACCCTCGCGGATTCGGGAGCCGGCGTCGAGCGAATCCTGGTGATAGCGCTCGATCCAGCTTTGCGCCGCTTCATCTCGGTTCGCCGGCAGCCGGCTGGCGTGAAGCAGGCGATACAGGAGCGCAAAGTCCGCGAAAAGACCGTCACTGAAAATGCGGTCTAGGTCGAACTCTAGATAAGTGAGCTTGATGAGCCGGGAACTGTTGCGCAATAGGCGGAACACGCGGCCGTTGGTGACCACGCCGTAGAGCTCGTCGGCTAGGTTCAGATACTCCTGCACCATGGCGTGTGCTGACATGCGCAACGCTCCGGATCGCTGCTCGGCCTTGCGGTCCAAGCCCGCCGGGTCGCGGTATCCAGTGACATGAACGACAGTACTGCCACGGTTGGCAACGCGGTGGGACAAGGGAAAGAGCTTGCCGTTGGCTTCGGCGCTTTTGGGCTGGAAGTCGAGCTGGTAGCCCAGCAGACCTAACAGCGGTAGCACCCATTGCTGCCGGGTTTCGGTGGTGGCGAGGCTGTCGGCACGCACCGATTCAAGCTTGCGCTGGAAGATGCGCCAGTAGTCCTGGGCGTCGGCCCAGGCTCGGGCGATCTCATCCTTGACCTTAGCAGTGCCTTCTAGACCAAAGTCGGCCGGGCGTTGCCCCGCCAGATCGTCTAGCCGGCCGAGGATGTCGGGCGACAGGATCGAGCCTTCGATACGGATGCTGGGGTAGATCATGCGCCGCCTTCTGGCAGCAGCACATAGGTGCCCAACAGGTCCATCGGCAGGACGGGATAGACCACCTGAAACCGCTGCTTTTCCATCAGTGAACTGAAACGCTCGTGCGCGTCGACGAGGCGTTTGGACTGCGCTTCCGCGATCCCGACAAAAGCGTCGCCCAAGCTGTCTAGTAGTCCGAGTTCGTTGTCCAGGAAGCTCGCTCTGGCTTGAGGTGACAAGTCGGAGGTTGCTCTCGCCTCGTTGATAAGCGCCTTGGCGGTTGCGTGGTCAAGGAACTCTTGCTGTTGAGGTGTACCTCGCCAACCCCAGAGCAGCATCTCCTCGGCAACGATCTGCTGATGGTTACGAGATTGCTCGATGACATTGCGGCAGCGAAATAGCATCAAGGTGGTCTTGACGGTGACTGCACGCGTGCGAATGACGGCCGCACGCGCAGCACGCTTGTCTTGTCGGCTGATGGTGTTGGCCATGACCACTTGGCACAGCAACTCCACGAACGGGTGGTTGCGGCCCAAGTAGTGAAAGCCCTCTGGCGTGGGGGACTTAAACGACACGTGCAGCAAATCGCCAGTCGGCAGTGCCTCGCGCAGCGATGCAGAGAGGTTGCCGGTGACAACCCGGTAGCCTTTGCCTTGCGCCGTCATCTGAACGCCCATCAGATTGTTTAGAACACTGGTGACGAAGCTCTCTACTGCCTTGGGGTCGCCGATGGCCTCATCCACCTCGCGCAGGTCAGCCTCGACCTCGCGCGCTTTGATGGCATGCTGGGCGAAGATGGAGCGAGAAGCCTTCTCGCGCTCCGCTGCATCATCGAGTTTGCGGGTGACCTTGTCTTTCGCCGTCGCGGCCTCTTCGAAGTCGCCAAAGTCGAACAGCGCCCCTTGCAAACCTTGCTGTGTACTGATGCTGCGGCTGGGGTTGAGCAGTAGTGCCTGCGTGATGGTGTCGATGATGCTTTGCGAATCTTCAGGGAACGGCACGTTGATGCCGGTGGATCGCTTGATCTCGCGCACCTTGCGCAGCAGCACATCGAGTACAACCCCGTCGATCGGGTTGTCAGCGCCATAGAGCAAGCAGGCCTTGACTACGGGAGCTACCTGGCCGAATCGGTCGACTCGGCCTTCGCGCTGCTCCAGCCGGTTGGGGTTCCAGGGCAGGTCGTAGTGCAGGACAGCCGTGAACTGGTCCTGAAGGTTGATGCCTTCACTCAGGCAATCGGTGGCGATCAGAACTCGAAGCTTCGATCGGCCCATCACATCGATGCGCTGTTTGCGCAGTTCGTCGGGCAGCTCGCTGGTAATGACTTGAAGATCGAGTTTGGGGAACTGCTTGCGGAGCAGTGGCTCCAGGTGCTCACCGACGTATTTGGCGGTCTCGATGTAGCGACAAAAAACGACGGGGCAAAATGGCGTTGACTCGATCAGCCAAGTCGTGATCTGCCGTGCGGTAGCCGCGAGCTTGCGGTCATTCTCCGCTCCCGCCAACTCCTGCAGGCGCTCTCCGAAATCCTTGAGTTGGCGGCGTTGGTGGTCTGACCAATCGGCACGCTCCACCACTTGGGTTGGTGCGTTGTCGGCTTCGTGCCCGAACTCGGTATCACCCACCGGATTCGGAGCGTCGTCGGGGATCGCATCTCCCTCTTCAGTGCTGCCTGCTTTGGGCAGCGCCGACATGCGGGTGCTCAGCATCTCCACGCCTGCCAACGGGCTGGACATCACGCCGCGCAGCAGACCGAGCGCCGTCCAGTAGTGGACCCGCTGCTGCCGGCCGCCAATGACTGGCGCGATGAGCTTGCGCGAGAACTCGATCAGATCGTTGAAGAGTCGAAGGTACTTCGGCGACAGGGAGTAGTTCAGTTCAAAGGCGTCGCGATCGGGGAATGGAGTGTCTTCGCCGAGCCACTTCTCCACGTCGCCGCGCTTGCGCTGTACGAAGTGTCGCGCCAGTTCGCGGCGCTGTGCCTGCGAAGCCGCCGGTAAGTCGACCGGTTCGAACTCTGGCTTGAGCAGCCCGAGCAAGGACTGAAACTCATCGGACTTTCCGCTGTGCGGCGTGGCAGTGAGCAGGACCAGGTGCTGGCTCGGCTTGGCCGCGATGCGGCTGACCAAGTGGTAGCGCTGTTGCTGACTGGCCGATGCGCCTTCTGGCCGAGCACAGGTGTGGGCTTCGTCGACGATGACCAGTTCCGGGCATTGCTCGATGAACACATCACGCCGGACATCAGACTTGATGAAGTCGATGCTTATGACTTGGTAAGGGTAGTAGTCGTAGACGCTGGTGTCACCGTGGATTTGCCTGTCCAGCCGCGCTTGTGTATTTGAGCGGATGATCACGGCCTCGATATCGAGCTTGGCGCGGATTTCGGCCTGCCACTGCTCGCAGAGGTGGGGAAGGCAAATGACGGCAAATCGCTTGATTTTGCGACGCTCGATCATCTCGCGAACGATAAGCAGCGCCTCGACGGTTTTGCCGACACCTACATCGTCTGCGACGAGCAGACGTGTCTGGTCCTGCCGCAGTGCCATGATCAGCGGCACCATCTGGTACGAACGCGGGCGGAACGAGAGCTTGGCCAGGCAACGGAACGGACCAGCGCCATTGCGGAAGGCCAGACGGGCCGCGTCATGGAGCAGGCGAGCCGTCGCGAAGTCGCCGAGGTCGGCTGCCGTAGGAGGCGTAAAGCGGGCGTCCTTGGGCTGCTCGCCGCCAAGCGGCAAGTACAGACCGGTCACCTCGTCTTCCGATCCACCCAGCGGCTTCAGCACCAAAAGTTCTGGATCGGCGGACGGAAGAACGACCCAGTCGCGACCTCGCAGCGATACCAACTTGCCGGGTTGGAGGGTGACGCTCATTTGACCTTCTTGAAGATGTCAGGACGTGCTGCCACCTTGGCAGCCAAGTCGTCCTTGTAGTGATAGACCCAAACTTCGTCGCCGCGGGCGAGGATGGCTTGTCGCTTTACCTGGTCGTCTACCTGCACGGATGGCTCGTCATGCGGCGTTCCGTCACAGAAGATCCAAATGCGTGGCTCATAGTAGAAATCGGGCTGGACGTAGAGCCCATCTACGCGCTTCTGAGCTGCATCCGGCAATCGCAGACCGCTCGCGTACAGATGGTCGATGAACCTGCGCTCGGTAGATGAGCTGGGATCCAGATGCTTCAACATGCTGGCGTGTTGCTCGTCGTAGTTGGCGTAGCCCTTGTTGGTGTGGATCTCCAGCTTGCACACCGCCAGCTTGGCCAGAGCGTCATGAATCAGATGCCTGTCGATGATCTGATGGTCACGCTGGTTGTAGTAGCTCAGCAGATCATCGTAGGACGCCGGACCTTTGTACTCTGGATCATCGAAGCGACAAAGTTCTTGCGCCCGAGCAACCACGGCGCGGAAGGCGCCGATGTCTTCGACGAACCGGGACAAGATGCCCAGGCTGCCCTCGGCAGCCTCATACAAAAGTACGTTGGGCGCACTGGCATCGCCGACTGAGAAGACGCCGATCTCGCTCGACTCAATCTGGAAGACCTGCTCAATAGCCCGCTTTAGTGCGTACTGCAGCGTGACCACGCCAGCTGAATTGAGGCCCAACGGTTGCACCGGAACGATGTAGAGGGCATCGGCTAGGTTCGAAGTCCATAGCTTGATGCGGCGGAATTCCTCTCGTTGAAGTTCAGCAGGGGCGGGCATGGATCCACGCCACTCGCCACTGACCATCCCGATGGGGAAACCATCGGTCTTCTGCGCGCGCCATTTCTCATTGACGTGCACCAGCCTTGCGGCCGGCACGAACATCAGGTTGATCAGCGCGTCGTCGCCGATCTTTAGACTCGCGCGCTGGACACGATCCATGTCGCCGCCATCGATGCTGAAGTAGGTCTTGATTGAGAACCCGCGCGACGCGCGCTCCTCCTCTTCGCAGGAGATGCGATCGACCTCCTCGGCCCTCGACTCTGTCATCTCCATTAGGTCGTGAAGATGTTGCTTGTTCGCGTTATCCGAAAGACTGACACCGGACAGTGGGCAGTTCTCCAGCTGAAGCTGATCGCCCACGAGAAAGTACCCTGCCTTGGTGCTGATTTTGGCTTCAGTCAGCGCGGTGTCTGCCTCCTGCACCACCAACTGTCGCACTTGGTACTTGCGCCCACTGTGATAGATGACGTTTAGGGGACCAAATTCACGTAGCGCAATCGACCGCGGTCGCGAAATGAACTCCCCATGGGTATCTGACGTGGGTAGAAAAACGCGCAACGGCAGGCGAGTGAAGTTGTAGCCTGGGAGAAATCCTTCGGAAGCCAAATACCGATACGGGTAGAACTCTGACAGCTCCGACGAACCGCCACCGTTGTTGCGAAGCAGATCAAGCTGCCGAGTGGCCTGGTCTTGGCTTCGCTTGTACTTCCGATACTCTTCGCTGCTCAAACTGAGCGTGCCGCTCTGGATCTGTTGAGTTGCCTTCTCCAGCGTGCTCCGCGCCGTGCGATACAGGGTACGCCAGCGCTCGATGGAATGGTCCAGGTTGTCTGTCAGTGCGTCAAGCGTCTGCTCGATCCAAGCGTCGGTGAACCAGTGGCTGGCTCGAGTCTTCAACTCGCCTTCAAAGTCCTTGATCGCGCGCTGGAACGTCGCGCGAATTCGGTCCTTGGTCAAGCTACCGAGCTGTAGTCCTGAGCGGACGCTGGCTAACAGAGGTAACTCGCGTTTGTCTTCGTCCAAAAAACGCTTGATGGACGGCCGACCACCCTCGTTGTTCTCTAGGCCAGGCAGGCCCACTTCCGACACAGCGAGCGCATTGAGGTGCGTTTGCAAAAGCTCTCGGTTGGCCAGGTCGAGCCGGGGCGGTTGAACGACCCCAGCGACCAAGCTAGTCTGCTTGTCAAAGTAGTGCCGATCATGCGGTGAATACGTCGAGCAATAAGTGAACACCAATGCGCCCTGTCCGCCGCGGCCCGCACGGCCGGCTCGCTGAGCATAGTTGGCCGGGTTGGGCGGGGCGTTCCGCAGATGCACGACGCTGAGGCCGCCGATGTCAATGCCCAACTCCATCGTGGGTGAGCAGTACAGTGCGCTGATCGCCTCGTTCCGGATGCGAACAAGATCCTGGTGCTTCTTGTCTGGGTCGAGGTACCAATCTGCACGGAACCTCTCCTCGCGGTCGCGCCGCTGATCGACGTTGAGTTGGCCGGTGTGGTCGTCGGCACGCAGCCGCTTTGCTGCAGCGAAGTCTCGGCGATACAAATCCTGGAAGAAGAGGTTCGGTTTCGGCGCCTGCTGCTTGTAGCTCCGGCGCTTGATGAGATCGGCCTTGACCGTCTGCAGGTCACCTGGCCGCCAGACGAGCTTTTCGATACGCAGCCGATACAGCGTGATGTTGTCGTTCTTCTCGCCCTTTGCCCCTTGCGACGCCAGGTAGTCAGCTTTCTCCAGCTTCTCCATCAGCAGCTCGATGAAACTGCCGTAGTGGTCGCCGCGCAGGTCAACGTCGAGTTCGCGCTGCTTGACGAAGAGCTTGATGAACTTGCCGAGTCCACTGGCCGGCCCCATGCTCTTTGAGGCGACCTTCGCAGTGCGGTGCAGCGTTTCGAGCCGCATGTAGTACGGCTCGCGCAGGCTTTCATTTGGGTCGAGTGTCCAAGGAGCGCGCAGCTTTTCTCGGAAGAGCTTCTCGTGCTCTCGAAGCTTGCCTTGGGTCAGGTAGTTTTCACTATGGAGGGCGTACTCCAGACGGAAGAAGTCGAGGATCGCCGTGAGAAACAGGAGTCGATCTTCGACCTCCAGCCCACTTAGGATCGGGACCTTGTCCCAGTACTTGTCCATTCCTGCAACCTCAGGGAGGTCTGAGTATGAGATCTCCAGTAGCGCGCACTGCTCCAGGTTCGGAAGAACGATCCGCCAGCTTCGGCGCAAATCGCCCAACGCCCGGTACAAGAGGAAAGTCTGGAAGAGCTCGTCGTAGCCGCGCTTTATGTTCGGCAGTTCCGGTTCCTCATTCTTGTTGCCGTACTCGACAAAGGGGAGCTTAAGCGCGGAGAAGACTGCGGCTCCCAGTCGCTCAAAGCTTAGGCCAGCGTCGCCAATGGCAGTAATAGCGCGCTGTATGCCGGCTCGTAGGCGCACGACCTGTACGAAGTCGTTGAAATGGCCGGCTTGCAGCGCTGCATCCTGACGGTTGTCAGTGAAGCTGATTAGCTTCTGGTCCCGAGGGGCGAAGCCAGCGTCGCTGAGACGATTCAGGATGGAGAAGGTCGTGATCGTCGTCGATGTACTTCGGCCCTCGCTGCCTAGCTTGGTGAGCTTGGTGCCTTCGTTGGTCTTGGTGTCGAAGAACACACCTGCCGTCGGATCAAACAGCAGCGGCGAGCGCATGAACCAGCCCCACCACTTCAATGGCTCGGTCTCCGAGCATCTGCCGGTTTCGTCGAAGTTCAGGCGAATGGGGAAGAACGCCCGCTTGCGACTATCCGGTCCTGTGCGCGCTTTGCTCAGCCAAGAGTCCGGCAAGAACGCCAGATCATCGCGCTCATCCCAGATGTCCTCACCGATGATCAGGTAGCCATCCTGCCCCCCATCGTCTTCGTCGCTTGACTCGCGGAACTCGCGAGGTTCAAGGTGATCGCCGAGGCGGGTGACGCAGATGAAAGCAGAACCGCTAGCACGGCTGAAGACGTTCGGGTAGATTGGCTTCTTGCTATCGTCGTCGTACTTAAAGACGCCCGGCTCCAGCGTGATGTCACGGTTTTCGTCTTGATCAAGCGTTGTGTAAACCGAGCCGGTCTGGGAGATGAACTGGTGAAGCTTGAAGGGCAAGACGGTGTAGCGTTTGCCGCTGGCCTGGAGCCCCAGGTTGATCTGACTGATCCACTGCAATAATCCGTCCAGAGCATCCTTCGCAGCAGACGGGTCAACCTCGGCATCTGTTGCAAGGAACTGAACTACTTCCGACGGTGGCAGCGGCGTGCCGCGGAGCAGATGTCCCGCCGAAATGCGGAGAGCCACGCGGTTCTCGAGCCACTTTCCAAGGGGATTCGCCTTCAGGTCCTCCAAACTGGCCGATGGCTTGATGCCAGCTTCAACCGCGGTTCGAAGCGCTGTCGCGGAGGGTATGGCATCGCCATCAGCCAACGAGCGAGCCAGTGACTCAGACACCACTTGGTCGACCAGGAACTTTCGACCAAAGAGTACCGTGGCGACTGCTGCGATTTGAGACTTCTGCTGTTCCGGATCGTCTCCAGAGGCCATAGTGGCAGAGGTACCGATGCACACCAGCGTTCTTGCGCACTGAGCTTGAATGCGTCGGATGAGCATCGCGACGTCGGCGCCTTGCCGGCCTCGGTAAGTGTGCAGCTCGTCGAACACCAAGTACTTGAGGTTCGCATAAACGCTATCGCGGATGCGACGCTCGGCTGTCCGTGTCAGCAACAACTCGAGCATCATGTAGTTCGTCAACAGCACATGCGGTGGGTTTTCGCGCATCCGCTCGCGCACTTCCTCTTTCTCTTGGCCCGTGTATTGACCAAAGGAAATCGGGAACAACTTTCCGGTCGCCTTCTCATAGTTGTCCTGATAGCGCTTGAACTCTTCGAACTGAGAGTTGATCAGTGCGTTCATCGGGTACACGATGACTGCACGGATGCCGCCTACGGATGGTTGGCGGAGAAGGTCGTGAAAGATCGTGCCGATGTAGGTAAGGGATTTGCCGGAGCCCGTGCCCGAGGTCACGACGAAGTCGCGATCACCGGTGCCTAGCTTGATAGCATCCACCTGATGCCTGTAGAGCGAGTAGCCCCTAAGGATGTCCGCAACGGCCGGGTGCACTACGCCTTCGGCAACCACCTCATCGACCGTTCCCGCTGATTCGTAGGCCGGGTTGAACTGCAGAAGAGGCTCCGGCCACAAGCGGCCCTCCGCAAGCTTGCTCTCGACGGTTGATCGAATCGCCGGGTCAGCGATGTTCAGAAAACTCTGGATGTAGCTGGCGTAGTCTTCGACAACCTGTTTATGGGTGAGAAGGACGTCCATTTCCTATTTTCTCCTTGCCGACACGGTATTGTTCTGACGCTTGTTGGATTCGGCTATATACGTCGGGGCAGCGCTTCTAATGTTCGCGACTTGGGCGGCGTTCGCCACAGCATGCGCAAGCATCTCGCTTCTCGTAGGCCCATCGTCTTATGCTTGATAGGTATGGATGGTCGGCCCCCGCACGAACGCCACCAACTGTAACCGGAGGTTGGTGGTTGCATCCGCTGCAAGATCAGTGCGGCGCGCTGAGCTGCCCCCGTTTGCATTCGGAGCCCGAAGCGAAGCCACGTCGTGAGTCCCAAAGACTATTGACTCAGAAACAGATGAAGGTTGAACGTGCTCAAAGGGCAGGTATGTAGTTGTTGTTTGCCGCCGAAAATTGACTCTCTAAGCGCAGGGATTTCCGTCTAAGACGTGACCCACGTAAACCCTACCCTGCTCAGTTTTAAAGCAGGGGATCCTAGGAGTGATAGACGTGGCGACATTGAGTTTCATCAGACGCGGGGTATGCGTCTGGCAAACTCATCTTGTGTGAGCCTCTCAAAGGCCGAGCTTGGTGCTGATGAGGGGCGCATCACAAGGATCCACCTCCTCGCATCGCTGGCGAGCAGCTTCAACTGCGGCCATCAATTCACCCGTCATTGCAGGGTTCGATTGCCCACCCTTTGCAATTCGGTTGATGTCTTGCAGGACGGCTTCAACAGCAGTTGCCCAAGCCGCCAAGGCCTGCTGAATCGGCTTGCTCGTCGTAGAGGGGACCTTTGCCATGCAGCGATAGTGGCACTTCCTGGTCTTACGCTCTGTGCGCTACCCCACATAAGGACCGGACGCCCAGCCGTAGATCCACCGTCGGCGAATGCAGTGAATCAACGCGCTGTCGCCGCAGGCCGCCAGTGATGCGGCAGAAGTTCGGCGATCTGGCTATCGCGCTGCATCGGCAGTCGGGTCAGAACGTCCTTGAGATAGGCATAGGGGTCGTGTCCGCTGAGCTTGGCCGACTGGATCAAGCTCATGACTGCTGCGGCGCGTTGTCCGGCACGCAGGCTCCCAGCGAATAGCCAGTTGCCTCTGCCCACGGCAATAGGTCGGATCTGGTTCTCCACCCAATTGTTGTCCGCAGGCAAGCTCCCGTCGTCTAGGTAGCGCGTCAGCGCAGCCCAGCGCTTGAGGCTGTAGTTCAACGCCTTCGCCGTCGCTGAACCGTCCGGAACCTTCAGCCGCTGCGCGATCATCCAAGCATGCAGCGCCCGGGCGATCGGCTGGCCTCGCGCTTGCCGGATCCGCAGCCGCTCATCTGCGTCCAAGTCCTTCACCTCGCGCTCGATCTCGTAGAGCCGGGCGAAGTACTGGATGCCAGCCTCGGCGATCTGGCTCTTGTTGGCCGCGTGCAACTCGACGAACTTGCGCCGGGCATGGGCCAGGCAGCCAGCTTCGACGACGCCCTTGGCCAGCAGGGCCTTGTAGCCCGAGTAATCATCACACACGAGCGCGCCGCGCCATTCGCCCAGGAAGTCTTGAGCGTGCTGGCCCGCCCGGCTGTCGGCGAAGTCGTAGACCACGGCCTTCATGTCTTCGAAGGCGCCTGGTGTGTAGGCCCATAGGTAGGCACGGTGCGTCTTGCCGGTTCCGGGTTTGAGCACGGCCACGGGCGTTTCGTCGGCATGCAGAACGTAGTGATCGAGGATCGCTTCCTTGAGCGCATCGACCAGTGGTTGCAGGCGTACCCCGCAGGCGCCAACCCATGCCCCGAGCGTCGAGCGCGGAATCGCCAGGCCGGCACGCCCGAAGATGGTTTCCTGGCGGTACAGCGGCAGGTGGTCGGCATACTTGGCCACCACACCTGCGCCAGGAGGCCGGCGGTGGGGATGCCCTTGTCGATCACCTGGGCCGGCACCGGCGCCTGGATCAGCATCTGGCACTTCGCGCACGCCCACTTGCCTCGCACATGCCGCTCGACGGTGAACACACCGGGAACGTAATCGAGCTTCTCGGCCACGTCTTCGCCGATGCGCTTGAGCGCGCAGCCGCACGTGCAGGTGGTCGACTCGGGTTCGTGGCGGACATCGACGCGCGGCAGGTCTGCCGGCAGCGGCGCGCGGCGCGGCTGCTGCTTGTCCTCGGTCTTGGGTGGCGGACGAAGCTGCTTCAGCTCTTCTTCGATGGCCGCCAGGTCGGCGTCAAGCGTCTCTTCCAGGAGGCTGGCCTGCGCTGCGTCGAGCTTCTCGCTGCTCTTGCCGAAGCGCAGGCGCTTGTACTGTGCGAGCTCGTGGGTGAGCTGGTCGACCTTGGTGGACTTGAACGTGACCTCGCGCGTGAGCGTCTCGATTGAGCGGTCCTTGGCCTCGAGCAGGGTTTGCTGCTCAGTGAAGTCCTTGATGAGCCGGAGGGCCACCTCGCGCAGTTGTTCTGCATCGAGGCCCGTCAGTTGTTTGGCATCCACCATGAGCGCGGATGGTGCCGCCCGAGCGTGTGAATGTCATCGGCGTTTGCCGCAATTGCAGGGGGCGTGCGCGATCACACGACGGTGATGACGCCCGCTGCCCCGACGCGCTGCCATGGCAATCCGAGCACAAGCGCGTCGAGCTGCTCACGCGTCATCGCCATCTGCGTGCCCAGGCTCGCGTTGGCCCAGAGGAATCTGCCCTGGTTCAGCCGACGTGCGCACAGCCAGATGCCGATGCCATCGTGCACGAGGACCTTCATGCGGTTGGCCCGTCGGTTGGCGAACAGGTAGGCATGGTGAGGATGCGCGGCGCCGAATACCTTCACGACGCGTGCCAGCGCCGTCTCGGTGCCAGCGCGCATGTCGATCGGCTCGGTGGCCAGCCACACGGCGTCGACGCGGATCAACGCAGCCACTCGCGCAGCCAGGCTGCGCACGACGACGCTGATTCCACCGGCCAGTGCACCACTGCGGTAGCGCTGCCTCGCTTCAGTTCGATGCGGATGTCACGGGCTGGCATCTCGGCTTCGGGCTGCACATCGAGCGCGATGAAGTCGGGCATCGGCAAGGTTGAAACGTCAGTCGTCTTCGGCGACGCGGCCTTGCGATCATCGGCACGCCACCGGTGCACCACGTTCGCATTCAGGTTGTACAGCCTCGCGATCGCCGCGGCAGAAGCATCCGGCTGCCGGCACGCCTCAAGGACCTCAGCCTTGAACCGCGCGCTGTGCTTGCGACGGGTCGCCCGCTTAACCAAACCATCTATCGTGTCCACATCATTCATCGCGGACACGATGCCTGCTGACCCTCAGGCAATCAAGATGACTTCACCGTGCGCTTACGACGCGGGGCCCTGGGTGAGCAGATGTCCATCCGCGAGATAGCAAGGCGTACAGGCCTGTCTCGCAACATCGTAAAGAAGTACCTGCGGGCGGACGAAGACTACCGCTTACCGTCGATTCGCCGGAGCGCGCGCTTTGTGCAGAGACACATGCAAGCGTTGACCACGCCCTCAAGTCCCGCGATGATTTGATGAGGGATACCGTGTGGTAAGGCCCTGGAGAACGACACGGCAGGCCCGCATCGTTCTCAAGAGGCAGATGCAGCTGCTAGGCCACGTTGATTTCCCCGATCGAGAGCCGTAGGTGAAACGCGCCGGAGTTTGCAAGTAGTGAGAATATTTGCACCTATTCTGAGAACCTACAAACTCAAACGTCGATATTCGCCGCCCGCAACGCGTTCTGCTCGATGAACTCCCGCCGCGGCTCCACCTCATCGCCCATCAGCATCGTGAACACGCGGTCCGCTTCGATCGCGTCGTCGATCTGCACGCGCAAGAGACGCCGCACGGTCGGGTCCATGGTGGTTTCCCACAGCTGCTCGGGGTTCATTTCGCCCAGGCCCTTGTAGCGCTGGCGCGAGGTGGCGCGTTCGGCTTCGCTGATCAGCCACTTCATGGCCTGGCGGAAGTCGTCGACCTTTTCTTCCTTGGCGCGTTCGCCCTCGCCGCGCTTGACCAGCGCGCCTTCGGTGCTGAGGAGGCCGCGGAAGGTGTTGGCCGCTTCGGCCAGGGCCGCGTAGTCGGCGCCGTGCACGAAGTCCTGCGTGATCACGCTGCTCTTGATGTTGCCGTGGTGGCGGCGGCTGATGCGCAAGAGCGGCTTGTCGGTGCGGGCGTCGAACTCGTTGCTCACCTCGGCGGGGATGCCCGTGGTGTTGAGTTCGCGCAGCTTGGCCTGCAGCGCGACGGCCGAGGCTTCGGCGGCGGGCGTCGTGTCCAGGTCGAGCGCCACGCCGTCGGCGATGGCGCGCAGGGCCTCGGCGTCCATGAAGTTGCGCAGGCGCGCAATCACGGACTCGGCCACCTGGTGCTTGCGCGCCAGCTCGGCCAGGGTGTCGCCGGTGAGCGTGGTCGAGCTCGCGCCGCCGGTCTCGATGCGCGCGTCCTTCAGCGCCACCTTGAGCAGGAAGGCATCGAGCGCGGGGCCGTCCTTCAGGTACTGCTCTTCCTTGCCGACCTTCACCTTGTAGAGCGGCGGCTGCGCGATGTAGATGTGGCCGCGCTCGACCAACTCCGGCATCTGCCGGTAGAAGAAGGTCAGCAGCAGCGTGCGGATGTGGGCGCCGTCGACGTCGGCGTCGGTCATGATGATGATGCGGTGGTAGCGCAGCTTGGCGACGTTGAAGTCGTCCGCGCCGCCGCCCGCGGTGGTCGCGCCG
>Ga0163161_10000827_pt1 | contig 24181 bp, 22 predicted proteins | sample S45metaG_FD_129847 | JGI IMG/M metagenome (GOLD analysis project Ga0163161, IMG submission 129847) | Switchgrass rhizosphere microbial communities from Kellogg Biological Station, Michigan, USA - S4-5 metaG | ecosystem: Host-associated > Plants > Roots > Rhizosphere > Soil | place: USA... | reverse complement strand
TCTCGCGGCTGAGACGTGCAGTGCCGATCTCAGACTCGACACGCAGAGGCTGTGCAAGTGCGATGTCGTAGCGATCGGCGAGGGCCTTGAAACCGACTGGCATTGACGAATTCCTTAACAGGGTAGTTAAAACGCTAATAAAACACCAATATGGCGCGAAAACGTTAATTTCTTACGATGCGAAAATACTAACCCTGTGTGAATTTTGATACTAGAACTGTCATTCCCCAAAAAAACGTTAACGAATCTCAGCTTAGCCATAACTGCCCTAAGGGCAAAAGGCAATTCCACCAAACTCCAGACACAAAAAAACCGGCCATCAAGGCCGGTTTTTTCTTTACCTGCATCCCCCGTCAAAAAACCACGTGAGACGAAAAAATCGATTGGAGCGGGTGAAGGGAATCGAACTCTTATTGGTCGTTTTCGCCTCGAAGCGTGTATGTGTGTAGGTGTTATCAGTCCATGACGCCCCGTTAATCCGGGTAAGTCTCGCACAGATTCACGGTGCACCAAGGTGCACCGTTACCCCCACCTCATTTTGGACTCCGCCGATAGATGATGTAGACCTTTCTCCGACCGGCAAGCTGAGCATCCTGATCAGGGCTGCGCTAAGCGCCGTCACTGTTGCTGATGGCCTGTTTGACCATCTTGGTTTGCGGCCCGTGATCATCACCAGGTGAGTGTGTTGTGGGGATGAGCCAATGAATCGGTTCATCCTTGGGGCGATCGGGCATGGCTGGCTTCGCAAAATCTGGGGCAGTTGGAACGCGCCTCCAGGGGGGCTCGCGACTGCATGCCTGCAGGTGGTATTTGCCGTCCTGGGAGGCCGCGATCGATTTGCCGACTAACACACCGGCGTTGCTTGGTGGCGAGATGCTGTGATGGGGAAAAGACGCCTCCAAGCGTTGACATTAATCCATGGCTGGATGATCGCCGAGACAAGCCTCCAAGACCGTTTTCATAGAGATCAGAATCCAAGAGCGTTTTAGAGTGGCAGTGGTCGTTTAAGACGCCCATTCTCATCCTGCTCTACAGCTTCTAAAGCTTTGTCCGTCTTTGTACAACGGTGCTATTTGTGATTCGCCTGTTGATTTTTTCCTTCCAGGCGATTTGCTTGGGACTGAGATTACGTTTGAGCCGAGTACTCATCAAAAATGTGTATTCGCTTTCGTAGATATACCCAAGCTTGTAGGCGTGAATGATGAGGTCCAGGTTCGCATTGGCCTGACTGTTCTTGGCGATACGCTTCAACCCATCAAACAGTGTTCCGGTATCGATGCCGAGGAAGCGATTGATGCACACGTTGCCTACATAGGTCTTGTGGCCTGTCAGCTTGTTCTCAATCCAGCAGTGTTCCTTGATGTCCTGTCCGCAGGGGCAGTTGTCAAACTCCTCACTGATCTCGATCCCGACTAGTACCCATTCCTGCCGCGCCACCGAAAAAGTCTTTGCCTTTGACAGCGGGAGGATATGTGCCTGCAGTCGTTCGAAATTGTGCTCCATATCCGCCTCGCAGTTGATTCTTTAAACCAGTCTCAAAGGTGACTCAGGTGGTGTGAGCATGAAGCGGATTTCAACCATCTCGCGGGTAAGTCCACACGCCTTGAGAGCCTTTCTCCAACTCGCGTGATCCAGCAAATCCAGCGCGCGCTGCACTAGGCGAGGTGACTCCATCTCGATCTGATCATCGAGATCTTCCCGTCGTGTGAAGCCCTTACGATTCAGATAGGTGAAACCCGACTTAGCCTGTTCTTGGCTGATGAGATCCAGAGACTGAGCCCGATAGATCAGTGCCTTGAAGCTAACCTTCCACCTCAGCTTAAGCTCACCCAAGGCTTGCCAGTTGAGATACCTGCCTCGCATCGCAGGGAATTCTCCTGCAAAGCTTGCCCTGGGCATCAAAAGCGCACTTGCGAATTGGTTGGCCTGATCTTCCGTGTGCCGACAGCCAGTTTCCACTCCTTGGTGCATCACTAGGTGACCGAGCTCATGGGCGATGTCGAAACGTTGCCTGCATGGGTTCTGCTTCGCAGTATTGCGAACAATCAGTGGACGTTTGTTGTGTAGGGAAAAGGCATCAATGCGATCATCCGCTTCAGCGATATTGACGACCAGCACTCCAATCTTTTCGACCAATCTGGTGACGTTCGAGAGGGGGCCAAGCCCCAGCGACTGCTCTCTACGAAAACGCTCAGTAATCTGTTCGATAGTGTCGACGCTTGTTACTGGTTCATCATGAGTCCGGAAGCTGATGTCTGGAAACGCAACTTCTTTGTCGAGCTCGTCAATCAGTAGTTCGAAAAGCTCAACCTGAGCTGCAATCGATTTCTTCACTGTCACCGTTGAGGCGCGCACGCTCCGGAAGTGGCATTGCTCAAGTTCAACAGAGCTGCGTCTGGGGGCGAAGAAAAACTCCTGAGTGACGCCCAGCGCCGTACTCAGCATTTCCAGCTGCACGGCGGAGGGAAGTCCATTTACCTCCAATTTGTGAGCGTACTGTCGGGTAACTCCAAGCAGGTCGCCGATGTCTGCAAGCGACCAACCGGACGCGCAGCGCGCCAGGCGCAGCTTGTCCGGAGAGAAATCGTCGCCTAATGCCAGTTGCTGTGTTCTATCGTCCATCTACGCTGCCAGGTTCGTCGGTTTTTTTCGTGTCGGCGTCTTTGTTTCTGCGAACGACCAAAGGTTCCTCGATCTCGACTTGAGCAGGCAGATCGCTGGTTTTGACCGGCACGCTGGCCTTGTATTCATGTGTCCAGTGGCAAAGGATATTTTTGTTGATTTCAAAGCCCACGATCGTGGCTTTGAATTCGGGGAATTCGAGGTCGTTGTTCCCATCGACAAACAGTCTCCAAGTGGAGACCTCGGGGCTGGCCTCGAAGAGGCTGAGCTGATGCAGCTCGACCAGATTGGCCTTAAGCCTATGCAGCTTCTTAGGAGCATCAGGGTCGTCGGTGACGATCTGAAGCAACACACCGTTGATGCTGATCGTGAAGTCCATGGTGCCGTTTCGCAGCTCAAGCCATGGCAAGGTCAGATCCGCACCTAGCGCTTTACAGAGCCCCTGCAGACGCCCGTAGAGCAGGGTCGCCCGGGTATATGCGGTGTCGTTTGGTGTCGATGCATCAGCCAGCGCCTGATACGCAACTGAGATCACTTCCTGGCAGACCAGATCCAGGTATTCGGGGAGCAACTCGGGCGCGAAATGACTTGGGTGCTGGGTTTCGTGCATCGATACGACCTCAAAAACTGTGCAGATTACGAATAATGTCAACCGTCATTTTTGTGCAGAAATCTTGGTTTGTCAACTGGCTGGTCTGGAGACTCTCCGCCCGAAAAAGCGTTTCACCCAAAGTGTATTACTGAGCAGAAGCGACTTTCGATCGATCTCGTCATTGCGGGCTCTGCGATGGCCGGACGCTTAAAGCGCAAGGTGCTACGGCCTCGTATCAAACCTTTTTGTTCTGATGGCCGGAGGCCACTGGTAGGATTGCCGCCACTTATCAAAGCATGGAGTTAGAGCGGTGGTGGAGAGCGAAGGCAAGTGGTGGATCTGGGGGGCATGGTTGACGATTGGCCTTGGTGTGGTCGGTTTTGGGGCTGTGCTGTTTACGCTCTATGGTATCAACCTCGGGCCGATTTCTCATGAACACGCAGCATGGTCAAGCTTCGGGTCACTGTTGAGTGGGTTCTTCATGGTGGCCTCCACGGGAGCTACAGTGGCCACGCTTCTCTTCCTGGGTCATCAGAACAAACAGATCCAGAAGACAAATACCGAGCAGCAATGGGTTACCAAAGCTCAGCTCGCAGCTGTGAATTTTGAGCAATACGTCAATCATCGTCGCTTCTTCATGGAGCGATTGAATGAACTGCAGTCGAAGTTTGGCAATACATTTGTTTTTGAAAATAGCGATGCCCTTTATAATAAGGTCTTTCCAAGGAATAGTCCGACCAATTTGGAGTTCGAAGCCGAGGTCGTCACCGATACAGCTTCACGAAATTACCTAGGTACATTGAATTATCATCTCTCCGAGCTGAATAATTTCACTAAAAGTCCCGACTGGGAAAACAATGGTGGGCGTCGGCTTATGGGTAAGCTTGTTAACCTCAGTGAGGCCTTGAATCTCCGTATGGAAAATGAGGTGTCGGAAGGTGATTTGGAATTCGGAGGTAAAAGGACGGCCATCAATATCTATGCAGCTGACGAATATGTATCGATTGCCAAGGCTATTTATGATTCGTTTATGTTTTATACCGGTAATAAAGGTTTTGAAGGCTTTGATATGCCGATGGGGCGATCAGCAAACGATTCGCTCATCAAGTATTCTCTAAGTAATAAAAACTATCCAGATGTAGTTAGGGTTCTCAAGCCTCTGCCTGGATTGGAGATGCTAGAAGATATTTATCTCAATCTCTACATAATCGATCAAAAGCATTTTGCCTACCTACAGCCTACTTATGCTGCTTTGATGGACATATTCAGTAGTCGAGCAAATGTTGCGAAGCTTCGGAATAAAGTGTTTTTCGTGGACTTGATTGAAACTGGCTGCGATAATGCAACGGATGCAATGAGAGAGGCTCGGAAGGATGATCCTGATTACGACATGCTCAAAAAAATCTATGACGATTTTGCGATTTTGAAGTACTTGATGCGTTGATTTGGCTGATGGGCCAGTAGGGGAGGGTTAAGCTCGCCCTCTCAATCCTAATTGTTCGAGCATTTATTAATTGAAATGCAACAAGGCTGGTCTGTGCTGGGTTGTGTGCGGTGAAAAACTGTAAAATATATCATCAGTTTAGATTGTTTGGTAGTATGTCTAAGTCTGATGCGTTTTCAATTTTTTTGATTTACTCTAGGTGGCCTTGCATGTGGAGGAAGACTGCGAGCTTTGTAAATTTCCTATCACCATACCAGCTTGCTTAGTCGGAATTCGGAGATCACGTGCCTAATATTAAAGGTGATATTCAAAATCGGCCAAAAGAGTTGTGGACATTACCCAACTACAGTCATTTGCCCGATGAGTCGTTTCAAATCGACTTGGCCAGCGCTGCCGGAGAGTTTCTGGCTAATGATATCTTCGATCTGGATGGTGTGCAGCCTCTTGAGTCAGCAGTTTTAAAACTGTCGAACGAATTTTTCGAAGGAGTGCCCGTTGTCGGTATCAATCCATCGAAAGATGCCATTGAATATTACAGAGAGCGTGGTGACACATTCCAGATGGTCAATGTGGTCGTCTGCTGCCATTCATTCGAAAGACGTGATGGGAAACTTTTCGCATTGCCTTATCATGTTTCCCTGCGTCCAGCTATGAAAAATGGTTCACCTCAAACGGTAGGTGTTGACTGGATCGCAAATTTTGATTTAGAGAAGGTTTTGGATGGCAGGCCCCATTACATGGGGTTCAACCCGTTCTCAGATGCTTTCGGTCTCTATGCGCTGGGGCCAGTTCCCGTCAATGAAGCCATGTGCTCAGATGTCATTGGGTTTGTTTACAATACCTATTTCGTTGCCTCCAAACATGTTCCAAGAGATGCAACAGATCCTGGTCTGTGCACGGAGTTGCTTGGCGAGACTCAAGGCGTTCTTGGAGACTATCGAAAGTACAGGTGCAAGAATTACTTCAAGAAATTTACGGACTCTAAGCCCCTGAAAATTTGGGGCTGCGATTCGCCCATTGAGCTTTTCCTCTTGCAGGGCATGAGTCAAATTGGTCTGCATCCAAAAATCCAGATGCTCATTTACCCTGATGGGACAATCTTCCCTTCTTTGCAGTCGATGTGGGAAGGCGGTGTTCGCACCGCGAGGCTGTCGAAGATCATTACTGAGGCTGACTTCTTCTTCGAAAAGGAGAAGGTTGCGGTATTTTGCGATTCCAAAGCTCATCACACGTCTGCAGACGAGATAGCGAAAGACCAGGCCATCGACCAGAAGCTTGCGGCGGTTGGGATACGCTCATATAGAGTGGCCGGTACGGACATCGCAGACTCGCCATTCCGCTGTGCTGCACTGCTCAAAGAGTTCTTGAGTGCGTAATTCTCTGAGGCCGATTGTCCCTCAATCACACCCGTCGTGTGACGGGTGTTTGAGAGGCAGGTAGGGCTCAGCTGAACGATAGGCTGTCCTTGTAGGTGAGTGTTACTCAACCACGCCTGACCTACAGCCTCTGTTGTATGCGGCATTACTCTTCGCTTAAACCAAGAAAGATAGCGCCCTCGTAGCGCCCAAATCGCTCAGGCGCTCCTATTTCGATGTTTAGGCTTTACCGCTAAGCAGCCTTTGGAACTCGTCGCGAAGCACGGGATCTTTATTCTCGATGAGATCATCAGGAATGCAGGTGGTGATATTTAGTCTGCCATTCTCAGATTTACCGTAAACCAATGAGCTCAAAATTCCACCAAAGCGAGCAAGTGGCGCATCCTTGGTAATAATTGCATAGCGCCCAGCAGGGTCTTTTTTCTGCAAGTTAAAAAACACTTCCATAATGGCGATGTCTAAGCAGGCATTGTATGCTGATTTTTCTAGATAGGGATGTGTGATTTTCAGTACGCCTAGACCTGGTGAATCTTTCTGTGGGGCAGAAACTCCAATCAGTGCCAAAAGTGTAACGACGTCCGTTTTTAAATCGTGCTTTTCTGCTATCTCCGCAATGCGATTCCAGCGTTCGATGACCTTGTCTGTAGCGAAGCAGGACTTGACGTGAGGAGCAACTTCAATGAGGAAAGCCATTCGGTTTTCAATACTTGGCCTCATATGATCAAGAAGCCGCCACGCGTAATCCTCGACAGGTTCGGGATACTGCGTGATACGAACGCCGGGCGCAGCAACTTTAAGTTTTTCTCTGGCCTCTTTAACTTGGCTTGCAATTTCTTCTTTTGTAGGAAATTGCTTCCTGTTCGCTTCCATCGCATACGGAAGTAGATCAATGCTAAGATTGAAGTGCCTTAAGTCATCAAACCATCCAGCAAGGCTTTCTTTTTTAGCTACATTGTTTTCAAAGTAATTGCCTACCCTGCTTATAAAGTTTCGATCTGCAAATATAAAGCGATTCAGCATGCCGAAACCAGGTGGTAACCATCCTCCTTTCACCAAACAATAAGACTGAAGCAGGTCGGGAATTTGTGTGGTTACCGTGACCTCTGTGATGGAAGCATCTTCCAAAACGCTAAGTTCTGTGAGCCGAATCTCGATGGATTGATTATTTCTGAAGTTGTTTAAGTCATCAAGGCTCAGCGGCTGGATCGTCCAGCGAGTGAGCGTGACAGTCCCGTGATCACTCGAATTTATTCGAAGGTTTCCATTTTCCAAAACACCCATCTCGCCAATAGACATCATTCCATCCTTAGTTTGCATAGCGAAAATTATTAATGTCGCAATTTATTTGGCTCAGAGAAGGGCATATTGCGGCGCCGATCCACGTGTCAATCAGAGCACGATGAATCAATACCACAGTGGGTTACGTATTTTCTACCTGAAAGATCGCGAGTAGCCCATTCGACGAAATGGGCCTTCAGCGTTGCTTGTCGGCCCCCCTCGTTGTCGGCTTCGGTTGCCTCAGCTGACTCCCCGACAAAGAGCCAGTTTCTCACAGTGCTGGCTCTAGAGACGGCAGGGATTCAGGCCCCGGCGAAGCGAATAGAGCACTTCTCTACGTGCCGTCCGCCGTTCGGCGTAATCACGGCTGGCAGCCGCTTCAACGATGAGAGTCACACAGCGGCAGGCCCATACGTCCCCATTTCCAAGCCGATTCAGGCCTATGAACAGAGCGGAATGGATCTTTTGTCAGTGCTTTTATCCTGCAGCAGCCGATTGGCGTCACGCTATTCCGATATCCTGCAGTATGCGTGAATAAACCTTGCCCGCGATCATGTCCACACAGGTTATCAAGGTGGTAATAGCCTCGGCGTCGAAGCTCCGGTGCTCAGGATTTTCCATAAACAGTGCATAAGCCTCAGTCATTTTGAAGTCTTGATGGATAACTTCTGATGTAAATGTGTATACCTCGTCGTAAAATCTGCGTCCAAGAGGAGACATCTCGGCCTTGTTGCTAGCAGTACTCAAGAAGTCATAGCAGTATCTCATTCTCTCTTCCCAGAACTTGTTTTTCTTCGCGTTATCCGATGGGGCTGCAAGCTTGAAGGCCATTTTTAAGCCCTTCCGATCAACCGCTGAATGTGTTTGAAGCCAGAAGCCTACTTGTTCTGGTGCTAACCAATCGACGTAGAAGTCTAGTGATATTTCGTAAATAGATCGTAGTAAGGCGACGGCCTGGTAATAGAAGCTGTTGTCTATTAGCAGTCTAATAGCTTGGATGTTTTCGCTCAGTCGGTAGAGGATGGAAAACAGTGTTTGGTGATAGTGAATGCCTGAGCTATATTCTCCGTGGAATGCCTTTAATTTTTCGATTAACTTGTCGATGCTCAACTGGATGTGGGCGAGTGATGCGTCGTTACTGCTGAAACTTTCTTCCCCAAGTATCGAATGATAGTGTGTTTGTTCGGGCAGGGATGAAGTTGCGCAGATAAATGCACCGATATTCTCCTCGTGGTAAAGCTGATGTCTGATTTGGAATGCGCTTTCCCCCAGATCAGTTGAAAACTCTAGGATTACTACAGGCACACTCTGTATTCCCAGTTCCTTGTAGGCAATGTAGGCGTCGGTATCGTCTGGAGCTATATACGGAATTTCCGAGCCCGAGACAATATTTTTATAGATGTACAGCTCCGGACGGCGTCCGGATCTGATCATTGCTTTGGCATGATCTACCATGTCTCTTCGCACGGGATCTTGTATAAACTCGAATTTTCCACTATTCCGGCGAAAGAACCCATTCAGAATATTTTCCAGTGGAATCCGAGATAGAAGCGCTTGTTTCTTTCCGTTGCTGAATTGCGAATACTTTTTCGAGAATATTTCATCATCTACTAAGCCGTTTCGGCAGTGAATTTGGCTCACGGGAATTGATGTTGTCAGTGGTCGGCGGATTAACTTGTTTGGGGTTGTTGTGAATATTTGGTTTCTTCCTGAAATCAGTTTCGTATCTAAGTCTATGGTATTATTTTATATGTTGGCTGATAATTGAGCGTGCGCTGATTGGGTAGAGGACGATGACAAGCCGAAATACGCACACGGCGTGACGAAACTAATGCTGTGAAGACTGCCCAGAAATTTATTCAACAAGTGGCACGATCCGTTGCAGGGTTTCGGGGTTGCCAAGATTCGGCGAACCCTCAATCTCGTATACGCAATGTTCAATCACCCGTACCCCCTGAGCTTGTAAATTCCTAACTAACGCCGGGCCCGCCATTGATTCGCCCAAGCCAGATATCGCGGAGGTGAATACCAGCACCGGGGGGAGTGTGACACCGATCGCTTCTCTAGCACTCAGGGCAAACCCTGCATTCCACGAGTGCCTAGAAAACTCTTCAGCCTTGATCGTTCGGTAGGTCAGCGACTGTGACACAAAGAGTTCGTTCTGCCTGACGTTAACAATGCGTATCAGGGCATCATCTTCACATCTAAGTCCTCGTGGTGAGAGACGGATCAGGTCTCCTTTTTTCGGCACCTTTGTATCTGCCGGGACAGAGCAGTACCGTCGATTCAGATGCAATGAGATTTTTGGACAGTCACAGATCACAGCAATGCGCTGAAGATCTTCCATCTCAATCCGCGCCTCAATTTCGCCGATTTCCTGAAAGCACCGCTGGATCGGCAGAGCCCCTTGTTGGCGGGCTTGGATATCGATCGTCGAAAAATAGCGGCACATTTGTTCGATGGCTGCATTGGTCGGCAAAGTGGTATCGATCAACATAATCAGACTCATCACATTCCCCAAGCTCGATAGCAGCTGGAAGATTTCGAACAGTGGTAACTGATTGAGTTGGTGCACTACTATCGCCTGTGTATGAGCACCATCGGTGATTTCATAAAAAGGGATATGGGTGTGGCCTAGCTCATTCTCATAGGCTGCACATCTAGCCTTAGAGGCCGTCAACGAGGTTGGCACAACATTCGACAAGAGTTCATAAACAGCACAATACTGCTGGGTGAACTCCATGGCCGCCCTTATATCGTCATAACGAACAAATAGCACTCGCGAGTTTATGGCTAGGCCAACATCGTCGATCCTGTCATAAGCAAACATGTCAGGGGTGAAGGCGCTCAGGCGATTGAACGCATGATTGATCTCCCACTGGCTATAACTTGGGTGGAAGGGCTCGCAGATTCTGGTGAGATGATCGCGAACCGCGCTCTGTAAGCGGTAGTTGGAGGCGAGCTGAGCCCAGCCCTCGTTCAAGACAATCCACCCCTGGTCTTCACACAGGTGAATGGCATCGATCACGCCCTCCGAGCCTCCCCTGACACTGCCAACGACAGCACTCACCCCAGCTGAACCAACGGTCATCCCAGCAATCACATCGCTCACCTCAACAAGCGTATTGCCCTCCAATGACTGTCTTTCCAGGAAGTGCAGCACCACCATCGCCATCTTCAATCCAGGAACCGAATCGAAGCTCGGATGCCCCGCGAGTGAGGAGTCATCAGTTTCAAGAAACGGCAACGCCAAAAGGGGGTTGGACTGAAGGTGAAGGCCCGCGTCTTCAAACAGACAGTTCACCAGCTTCTCGGCAGTGACCTGGCCGAATCCCTGCGCCATGACGCTGGTCACAGACGCTTGAAAGGCCAGGTATTCCTCCCACGCGAACTGCAACTGTGCTGCCAGGGCCTCGCCGAGGTGTTTTCCGAGAACGTATCGGCTGCGTTGGTCGAGGAGCTGTCGTACAGGGCATCGCTCTTGCGAGGCAGCTTCTTCCAGCAGTTTCCCGAGGCTGGATGGCGGCATGTACCGGGGGAGGGCGTTGTGAGTGCTAACGAAGCTTGCCAGTACCCTGCATTCGAGAAAACCGACATCATCGGCGGGTACCAAAGAGATAACGATCAGCCCTCTCCCACGCTTCACGATGGAGGCTTGATAGGTCATCCCTGGGAACACTGATTTCGATGTCAGCGGCTGATCGAGTCTCGCTTTGAAGGTGACCCCAGTAACCAGCGATAGGAGATGAATTTGCTGGTCGCCGGTCAGGGTGAGGGCGACTTTACGAACGAAATAGTACTTGGTCATTGGCTGTGCACGGCTGAATGATTGGGGAGATGGACGAAGTGACCAGCAAAAGACCCCATCAGCCGAAAATGAACCAGCGGATGAGCCCGTAAATGATCCAAATCAAAACGTGAGGATCGTCCCTGACCGCACGATCTCTTCTCTGAACTTAGCGCGCAGAAGGGTTCGATCGGCGTCCTGTAATTGCATTCTGAGCAGCTGGATTTCGGTTCGCAGGGCGGCCAACGATTGATCGTAGGGTTTATGGGGCTTAACTGTATTGGGCCGAGATAGCACATGCTCTAGCAACAGGTTGGCGATCTGCGAAAGTTCTTGCCCACCTCGTCCCGGATAGAACACTTGCCTCGTCAGTCCCACGGTGCCCGCAAGCCATGCGAGGTTTATCTTGCTGCCTCGCATGGGCACCCCTTGTCCTGATTCGATAATCTCCAACGCCACAAGGCGTAACTTTTTCGCTGACTCAAGCTCGGGCGCCATGGAGCGAAGCACCTGAAGCGGCGAGGCATCATTCAATTCGAGCACGGGAATTCTTCCATTTGACGTATGGATTGATGAGCTTCAAGTCGGCAACGGGTTTAGGGATGCCGCTGATATCCGATAGGTCAGTCAGAGTGTTGTCGATGATCCGAATGGCCCGTTTGTGGTCGAGAATCTTGTCCACCAACTGACAGGTCAGTTCAAACTCACGCTGGTACTCAGGGGGCTCCTTGGCCCTAGGAGCTGTCCCCTGAGGTTGTACCGTCATCAATGGCCTTTTCGAGAGATCGTCCACGATGTTTCGGAGTTTGACGTTCTCCCGTTCCAGTTCCGAGTTTCGGATCATGATCGGATGCAATGGGTCGATTTCCACGCTGTAGGGAATCGAAGTCGTAGTTTCGTCGCCCACCAGTGCTGGAAAGCCGTCAAGGCACTTTCGGTAAGACTTATTTTTTCTTAAGAGTAAGGAACGGTGGATGTTGCAAATTTCGGATACTTCATTTGCTAACTGACTGATATTTTCAAAGCGCTTGCCACTCAGTAGAAGCACCTGAAGCGCGGCAGTGATACGACTGATAGTAGCCTTGAGCTGTACAGAGCCTCGGCCTTCATTTGGCTTGGCTGTCTGGATTTTCTTTTTCATGGTTGGGTGACCCTCACGCTCATGCTCGGATCACTTCATGGTTTAGCAGAAGTGCAGAAGACTTGTTCACTGCATATGAGGAAATCTCCTCAAATGAGAGTCCCGCTCCCCCCATAATTGATAGAATTTGTCCAATGTAAATTTCCCTTTCCTCCAGCGGTTGATTGATGACCTGCATAAATTCCGGATTGCGAGTCAGTTCATCTAAGATCAAAGGGTAGTGTTCAGAGGCAAAGGCCGGGAACTGAGATGCATCAATTAGCATCGAAATCACACGCTGTTTTGGATCTGTCATATCTACACTGTGACGTACGGCGTTAGACAGATCTCTATGACGAGCGATGTACCCGTTTGGGAACTTCTCTTCTCGCCAGTTCTGCTCCAGAATTTGGATAGCTTGCCTATATCCAGCGAGCTCTAACATACAGAGGGAGAGCTCTTCGTGGATTACTTCGATATTGGCCGATTTTGGTTGCAGTTCATGGGTTCTCTGGAGCTTGAGCTTTAGTTGCTCTGCACAGTTGGCAAGGTCTCTGACTTTCGCGTTCAAGCCAGGGAGGTGGTCAATGCCAAAGACAGCGTAAGGACAAATGCCACAAGTCCGACTCTTTCTGGAGAAGGCCATTAGTTTCTTCGGGCAATCACCATCTATTGCGCAAATACAGCAGTCTAGAAACTTTATGCGCTGTTCTTTAGTTCTCGTAATCAAGTCAAGGCCTGTCTCCTCAGCGTCCATGATTTCAGGGATTACAGAGATCAGGTGCTGATCGCGGGCGGTCGCTTTTCTGTGCAGCTCCCATCCCTTGACCAGCGCTGACTCTGGAGTGGAGGGGCTGGGAGGTTTTCCCGTCAAGGCTGCAAAAGCATGTCGGGACACATTCCTATTGGCGGTCTCAATCAGCGAAATGGTTTCTTCTTGAGTCGGAACTACATAGTGTGCAGTTGTGAATGCCTGAGCGTGACCGACTTGGCGTCCAATGATGGCATAATCCAGAAATGCATATACCCTGCGATGAGTAATCCAGGTCGCACGCAAAGCATGCGGTGTGTGGACTGCTGACCATTCTCCATTGACAGAGCATTCGACAAAGTCATGCCGACGTTCGGCGGGAACGAAACTGTTATAGACTTCTTGGAATCCTCTAAGAATCAAAGTCCATTTGAGGGCGTAAGAGCTGTCGGAAAAGGGTGCTCCGTTATCAAGCCATGGGCTTCGAAATAATGGATGAATGATTTTGTATTTGCTTGCATTCTGAGGATCATTTTGATAATTAACGCCCTTGTACTGTTTTTGGTATTCTTTTTTCTGAAAATGTCGCTCTTGGAGCAGAACATCCATAACTTTATAGGGTAATGTGACGGGGCGGCTGTTGCCACTTTTGTCAGTGTTTACATATAGGATGCAACTGCTCAGGCTTCCCCTTAAATTTTTGTCATAGTGTTTGTCGAAGCTGCGAACATCCAACCATTGGCAATTCTGGAGTCTCAAGCCTGAAAATAGTGCTACTGTCAGCATTCTCAGCTGAGATAACCAAGGAACGTAAACTTCATGGTCGCTCGAACGATATTTTTCGCTTCGCCAGGAGTAAGCGTTGATAATCTTTGTAAGAGGTATGTCTATCGACTCTGATAAATCATTCGGGTTCCATAATTTAATGGAGTAGGAAATTCCGTATTTTTCTAGGTCGATCCAAGTGCAATTTTTCAGATCCTGAATGTCTTCATAGCTATATATACCTCTGAGGCACTTGTTCTGAAGTTCCACTCCGATTGCATCGAGTGCCAGCATGTAGGCTTCTACCATTAACATCGAGTCAATGGGGAGCGGAATTTTGTTGCTTTTCCCTGCTGAGCCGCTCCCTGTAGAATCGAGCTGCGGATGCACTGGGTTTTTGTAAAGATCACCGACTAATGGATCGCCGTCGGGCATTGCTTCAGTTCCGTTAAGTATTGCGACTTCAAAATATCTCCATACAGAATGGATGAATTTTGACTTGGTTTTTTTGCTTCTTTTTAAGTCGTAGAATTGCATCAGAGTGAGAGGCAGCAAGGACTCTGAGCTGTCTTCTGGATTTTTGAATGTCGTTATTTTTGACTTGCGGTTCCAGAATATAGAGCGATGAAAATTTTCTATGTGCTCAGGGAATTCAACGGCGCTCTCAGGGTGTTTGCTGATCCATGCGGGGAGGTATATGCCAAGATAATCCATTAATATATAAACAAAGCTCACCTCTTGCCTGCGGCTATTAATGGTCATGTCGCTTTCAATGTGGCCAAGATGTAGTTCGCCTGCTCTTACCCAACGGGCAAGACTCTCCTCTACGTTAGGATTGGCTGGAGTATTGTAGTATCCATTAACCCACTTGTAACTATCTGTGGTTTGGCGCTTTCGACCGGGCAAAATAGCGTATTCTTCGGGCGAAAGTACATCGTACGCTTCTCTGATGAGCGTCTCGGCTTGGTAGAGTTTATTCTCGGCTCGCTGTTTGGTTTTGCTTTTTCGACCATCTATCCCCGAGTTATATCGGATCCTTCTGCGATTCAAGTTTTCATTTTTAGAAAGGTGGTAGCCCATAGAGCCCCAGTACTTTACAAACTGTGCATAAGTCTTCCTGTTTTCCTCACTTGATGAATCGATTGAAACCATGCTTAAGTGAGCGTGATAGCCCTCAAGCAGCCGAGCTTGTTCCGGGCTAACAATCTTCGGATGCTCTTTGGCAAAGAGATGGAGCCACGCTAAATAGGAAAAGTCTCTAGTTTTGTTTCCGTCATTTGCAATGCGTATGGCGCGTTGCTTGTCAATGACTGTCGGGGCCGCCTCCCAAAGTTCTTTGAGATTTACATCCTCTGGTTTGTGCCAGTTAACACGGTACTGGAAGTTGCGGGTGCAGCGATATAGTGAAGAGGTCTTAATCCCAACTATGCTGGAGATAAATCCCTCAGATTCTGATTTCAATTCAGGGTATTTCGGCCAAACTCCGCTTATCGTGAAGTTGTGTGGAAGGGTGACTTTCCCCTTCGCCCACAAAAGCACAAACATCGCCCGAATGGGGATGCGAACTCCGCTGACGTCTTTCAAATGGGGCGTTTCTTCGCCCGTGAGTTCTGTGTACAAGCACGCAGCATGGTCGGCCTGGTCGTCAGACGTGATGCACAGGTTATAGAGCTTCATAAGCTCGGTATTCGCCAGTGGACGGTCTTTGCGGTGTCTCAGAAAGATGGGGGCGGCCAGTCGATGTCTGGCCTGCACATCCGTCATTAGCTCGGGATTGGCTTTACCCGGCTTCGTCTCGATATTCAGGGCTTTCTGCCCCAGCTCTTGCAGTATGGCCAATGCGCTATCCAATATGTCATCGCTGTGCAGGGTCGGCAGGTCACTGGTGTTGATCACGCTTGAGAACCTTTCTGCAGCAACTTCCCACCCAAGCGGGCGTAGGCCTGCCCACGGTAGTAATCGATGCTCTCGCCAGCCCCACGGTTGTAGATGAGCTCGTTCGAAGCATCTACTTCCACGAGGGTGTGGATACCCAAATCCGAGGCATAGATCTGCGTACTTTTGAGATCGGCGTGGCCCATCAGCAGCTGAATCTCAGGTAGGTCGAGTCCAGGCTTAGGCCTGCCCGGCACCACTACGTAGTTGCGAGCCCAAATGCCGAAAAAATGACGGAAGTCGTGTGACGAGTATTTGCCTTGGGGGGCTTCGAAACCCAGCTTCTGCTGGGTAGCCTGGATACGTCGATTGATCGCTCTGTTGACGCTACTGGCGTTGAGCTCGCAGAGGGGCATGCCGTAGCTATCCTCATTAAGCGAGAGCAGCAGCCATGGACTGTCGGAATGCGGTCGGACGGCCATGTACTCAGCTAGCTTTTGCCAGAAGATGGATTTGAACGGCTCGAACATCGTGATACCAGCAGTTTTGCGCCCCTTGAAACCGAAGCTTTCCTTATTCGTGGTGTCACGTAGGCCGTTTGGATCATGGACGCGAACGCTCCTGCTGGTAACGTCGATGTCCTCCAGACGAATCCCTACAATTTCGGAGAGCCTAAGACTTCCGAGCCCCAGGCTCCAGATCACACCATCCAAGGGGGTAGGGGCGTGCTCAAGCATGGGGAGAACATGGGCTTCGGCAATGTGCTTGGCCTCCCGTGTTCTGTTGACTTTAGGAGCACGCAGGCCGCCTCCAGTCATTTTGGCGGCAGGGGCGAGCCGGGGTTTTACCTGCAGCGTATGAGCATGGATTTGAGCCATCTCTTGAGGGCTGCGCACCCTGGGGTTAAGTACCGGCAGCGCTGTCACTTGCACTAGGGGGGCGAGGTTGGTCAGGACGCTGATCATCTCCGTCTGCTCGAATACGATCTCACTACAGACGGTCAGCATGAGATTGGCTCCCGCAATGTACCGACCAGCAGATTTTTCGGAAATCGTCTCACGTCCGCTGCGAATGAATGCCTCGCGAACGATTGCATCCTTGGCGTTAGTACCATCGATGAGATAGGACGAAAAGAGGTGCATAGTTTTTGACGCTGTAGCTGGGTCAAGTCGACCGGACAGCGCGCCAGTTTCATAGAGAAATTCGGTGAAGAAACGCCCACCCATTTCCATTGCGATTGCCGAGTTTCGCTTGTAGGTAATGCCTATCTCGCTCCACAGGTGGTTGGTGAACTCGTTGTAGAAGTTCAGCGGGGCGCCCGTGGCGGTTTCGTAGAGTCTCGGTGGCTCAGATTTGATGAGTGTGAGGCTCTTCATCGACTTAATGCTGCTGCCAGGAGTTGGTTGCAACTGGCGGGGTTCCGACCTGTTCTGTGGCGATGCAATCATCGATTTACGCATATATTGACAAACATCCGGGTTGTGGTGTATTGTTGGGAGTCGGATGGTATTGACTGTAAAGTAAAATTTGAAATGACAAAAAATGCTAATAAAAGCGTTTTTTATGCCGTTTTGCTTCTTTTGCGTTCAAAGCTCGTGTTCCGGTACCTCGTCCAGCTGCTCTCCCCGCAGCCATCCTCCCTTGCTCTAATAGCCCTGGCCGACAGTCTTTCGTCGAACCACCGGTGGTGATTATTGTTGAAAGGTAGCTGTCTCAAGAGCTTACGAGCATGAGAGAGCGTCGTGCTTTTTCGGAAAGGGATGTCCTTGGTGTCTATCCACTCCTCACTTCCACAGCTCTGCTGATTGAGGCGTTGAGCCCATAGGCCGACGGCAGTCTGAAATCCGATCCGCCTGATGGTCGCGCGAGGAGTTTTGCGGTACTTTGTAATGGCAGGAAGCCATATCTTCAGCAGGACGCACCTTAACGGCTCGGGCCACCATGCTCGACTGGTATTGCTCCTGCGCATTATTTTTGTGACAGGAACGACTATGTCAGGCGGCGAAACCGAAAAAATCGCGAAGCTCGCAGAGCTCGTGTCTAGTGACATCTTCAGCTTCTTCAGGTGGAAGAAAGTAGGGCCCAGCAACCTCAATTTCACTTGCGTCAAAAAAGACACCCATGCGCCCCAGAAGACCAAGACCGAGCACACTCATCCTGCTGACGTGGTGTTCCAGTACGCTGATCCTTACCTCAACAAGAGCATCTATCTCCATACCGACTTGAAGAGTTATGCGGTCGGCTCTATTCGGATGCCAGAAATCAAGAAAGCCCTGAAGTCTCTGGGCAAAACCATCGACTGTGCCCGCGTGTCGCCCGAGTGGCATACTCGATATCACTTGGCGAAGCGCGATAAATTCGAAATCCGTGGAATGCTCTTTGTCTACAACCACGACGACGAATACGACAAAAATTTCTACGACCATTTCAATGACTACAATGGCGAAAGTCTGCATATCAAGGATTCTCAACAGGTTCATATTGTCGAGCCTTCGTTGATCAATTATCTCAATACGTTGCTGGTCGATATAAATACCCTAAAGGCTGCAGGCACATTCCCGCGAGAAAACTACACGTTTTACTATCCTGATCTCATCCTTCACAAGGCAAATGGGGAGTATTGGGAGCGTGCTGCTACTGCAGAGCTTATTGCTTCGCCATACCTGATCATCCATCACAAAGAGGTCAAAACCCTTTGTGAGAAAACGTATGAAGCTGTAGAAAGCTATGGTGAAGGTTTCCTGATCTACTATCGCCGCGATGGCAGCAGTGAGATTGAATTCCGATATCTGTTCGATGCGCTATCTAGGTTTCAGATCCTTAATGCCAACAAGGACTACAAAATAAGAATCCGAGTCTCGAACCGCTACCACCACACCAGTATTCTCAGTAACTTCAATGCGGCTATTAACAGCTATGTGAGCGAATGGGGCGAGGACGAGCAGCGGATGCGAAAGCTGCAGGCCATCGAACTGCATGTTGTGAATCACGTTATACCTAACTACAAACCAGAAGCCATCGGATGGGAAAGAGACTGACATGAGAATGGGTAGTTTGTACTTTGCATCCGATAAGGCAATCTTCGATGCGCTCACGCAGCGAAGCCTGACGAGCGCCGAGCTCAGGAAGGTATTCCTCTCCAGGGGGATCGTGATTTCCAACGAATCGGATAAAAAATTCCTAGCCAGCCGATTCAGTGCTCTGTTCCATGACTACTACGACTACCGAAACCTTTCCCTGCTGGTGGGCGGTCGGGATGGTCGTGAGAAGACCACAAACGTCGTCGTCACAACTGAGGTTTCCAAGGAGGAACTAACGGACGCCCTGACCTCGGTTAAAGAATGGCTGATAGATGATCAGCACGAGCAGGCTGAGGTGTCCATTCAGGGTGATCAGCTCAAGCTCACAGTCAAGTATCAAAAACTAGATTTCAGCCAGGCCGAGTTTCGGCAGGTCGTTGAAAAAACAGCTGAGGTGACCCTGGAAAAACAGGGAAGTGGATGGAAGATCACGGGCCCAATGAACGATAAGTTCAAGGAAATCACTGAGCAGCTGTACTCTCAGATTGAGATTGTGACTGAGAAGGACGTGGATACCCGCGCCATTTCTCTGGCCGGCATTGCGGATGCCAGTGTTAGAACAAATTTCCTTCGAAGCCTGATTCGTAATCTCAAGGGCATGGAGGTAGTCGACGTAGTTGACGTCTCAACCTTCAATCCGAGTGATCGTGACGATGATGATCTCGACCTGAGCGATGAAGCCTTGGTGGTCGAGGAATCTATTGAGGTTGAAACCGAGGATGATCCCGAGGACGAAGGTGATCTAGAAGTTACGCTGAGCAAGCCACAGCCAGAGGTTAAGACTCACAAGATCATCCGAATCGACAAAGCATCCTTGAAAGGGAAGGGCGTTTTGGAGTCAAAGCAACTGATGGAGCTTGAAGGCCATGGGTTTTACCTGTGGAAGATTCGATGGACAGTCCGTGAGAAGCCCGTAGGCTCAGAACTCGTCGAGTTTGAAGCCCAGTTCGGAAACCAGGCAAAGTGCTCCGACTTTTCCTACATCGTCAAAGGTGTCTACAACTACAACAATGGGAAGTATGCCAAGAATCGGGTACGGGCGAGCTCAGTCGTGGAGCAACAGCTGAAGGTTAAACTGGAGCAAGCGGCTCAGAAGACGCTGGATGACATCGAAAGGAGTCTGGCGAAATGAAGGCGAAGCGGCTGAAGCTTTGGGTTTTGACCGCCCACGTAGACTTTCAGAGCCTCGTGCGCGGGCTTCAACAACTGTCGTTCAATGGTGAAAACCGGGTCGGATTCGAGCCCATCGAAATCCTGGATGACAAGGTAACCATTCGGTACCACGAGCAGCGCGATATCACCCAGTCATTCATGACCCCCCTAGGTGAGACGATCGAGTCAAGCTACTCGACCTACATCAGTTTCGACATGGTATTTGAGGCGCTTGGATCGGATCGGTACTCGATCTGTATGAGTTCGCCGCCAAAGGATTTGAAACCGTTCGTGGAGCTCATCCGTGCTGCTACAAGAACGAGCTTCGCGCTGGAGATCGTGAAGCCGGACATCTCTGCCGTCTATCAGCAGCTCAAGGGTGATAAGCGTTTTACGAGAGTGATGGCCAAGCGGATCGTCTCAGGAGCGGTGACATTCGATATCGAAAGTAGCTACCGGGTCGATATTGCTTCCAGCGGGAATGCCATGACAAAATTATTGGAGATCACTGGTGGGCGCGCCGCTCCGATCGACAAGATCAAAATCGTCTACCGGTACGACTCCAGGCCCGTTCAGATTGAACTGTCTCGATCAGGCTCTATTGCGGTGTCGTTGGATGATGAGGAGCATCTGCACCTCCTGACCAGCCTGCTGATTCAGTAGCCAGGTTTTGGTTTGGGCCGTTGTGAGTATCGAGCGAAGGTTAGAAGCTGATCGATATTGCGATCCAACCCGGCTCATTCCCTCATGATTCGGATTTCACTCGAAAAACACTAGTTGCCACCATTACTCTGAGATCGCCAGTATCGATTCACAGTGGTTCGTGAAAGCCCAAAGATTGCACTAGGCGCAGCCGGCGTTTTGCCTTGAGCCTTGGTCGATATGATGGGCCTATTTTCATCAGTCAAAGGTGCTTTACGCACTATCCGTCTTTCAGATGCTTAGTAACCGTCGACCTCGAAACCTCAAGACGCCTCGCAACCTCAGCTTGCGAGCAACCTTCATCGATCAGCTCAATGATCTTGCGTTTCAATTCAGCTGCCTCTGCAACAACCGGATGTATCGTTTTAGCAGGGCTAGAGGGGATTCTGGCGTCGAGCAGATTCGACGACTCAAGGTCGTCATGGATACGGCTGAGGATTTCGCGTGGGGATAGTCCGCGCTCGACTGCGTAGACAATTGTCAGCAGAGACATGGGATCCAATCGAAGTGCATCTGCAAGATCTTGGCTGATCTCCAAGGACACCGAGCTTTCACCGGACTCAAGACGACTGATGTAGGACTGATCGGTCTGAATAGCGATGTCCTTCTGCGAGACCTTTCGATGGGCTCTCAAAAATTGCAAAGCAGAAGCAAACGCGGTGCGAATCGACATTAGGTGTTCCCGGTAAACGGAACGATATGTCGGATTTGCCTTGTTCGAGGCAAATGCATATAGTCATACGCATCGAACGATTCTGTTTTAGGTGCTATTGCTGACAAAGGTTTGGCGGAAAGGAAAATAACCTTCGCCGCGCCTGCACGAATAGCGAAAGGAATCGGACAAACGTCCTTTCAATATAGAGGTAATTCGACTTTGACACCGTTTTGCCCTAGCCGATGCAGTCCCGTGAATCCTTGCGTCTACCAGTTCCCGATCCGACTTTTGAAATTGGCGAAATCATGAAAATCCAGATTTACTCGGATCTGCACAACGAGTTCGCTCCCTTCGAACCGCCTATAACAGACGCAGACATTGTCGTGTTGGCCGGCGACATCGACGTCCAAGCACGCGGTGTGAAATGGGCAAACGAGACCTTCAACTGCCCGGTGATTTACGTCTGCGGCAATCACGAGTTCTATAAAGGCCACCTCGATCATACGCTGCATAAAATGCGAGAGGCTGCTGCACCTCACGTGCACGTCCTGGAAAACCAGTTTTGGATTTGCAACCAAACCCGTTTTTTGGTCACAACGGCTTGGACGGATTTCTCGTCCACCGGAGATGTTGTGGCAGCGAGCATGATGTGCGGACAGTGGATGAATGACTTCCAGGTGATCAGAGCAGAGGAGCGCTTTCGACGACTACTTCCAGCAGACGTGATCGAGCGAAACCACGAAGCTTTTGATTTTTTGGTTGGTGAGCTCGCCAGGTCGTTCGAAGGGAAAACCGTAGTTATTACGCATCATTGCCCAGTTTCCGAAGCAGCCGGCGAAAAGCATGACGGCCACTTGAGTGCGGCCTATTCCAACCGATGGCACTCGCTTCTGCCGATGGTGGACGTTTGGATTTTCGGACATACACATCGCGCTATTGATATCGAGATGGGCGACTGCCGTCTCATCTCAAATCCGCGTGGTTATCCCAGAGAGGAAACAGGCTTCATTTCGGATTTCACGATTGAAATCTGATCGCGAGGAGGGAGCAACCGGGATGTACTGGATCAAAACATTCGGAGCAGAGCTTTCCGACTTTCGGCTACACAGATTGCCGACAGTCATAGAACGAGCGAGAGCGGCTATCGCTGATCCAAATGTTGTCGGGTATCTGTTGTGTGCGCTGGAGAGGCCTCCAAGGATGACTGGCTTGCTGTTCTGCGACCACACGCGAGGCTTTCCGGAAGGGTTGCCTATTCGTACGCCTGCAATTGCTGATCGATGCCGGCGCGCAGGCTATGAGGTTGTTACCACAATCGATGGCGGTGTATACGTTGTCGCTCATTGGCTTTACGAAAATGGTGCATTAGACCGTTTCGACCGAGTTCACTGATGCCTGACTGCTGTCTGTATGTGATCAAAATGAGGCTTATGCAAGAAAGAATGGCTTTCCCAAAATGTGTTGGCGATGCGAAGAACATTGATTTTGGTGCACCTATTACTGGGTACCTGTGCTGCGCTGAATTTCAGCCTCCTTGTTTGATTGGCGTCGTTTTCTCAGAGACGCGGGGGCGCTTTGCGGACGGCAAAACCATCCGTACTTCTCGGATTGAAAGGGTGTTTGAGCTTCTTGGATATCACCTTTGCGAAACATTCAACGGTAGTCGATACGTGATCTGCCACTGGTGGCATGAAAATGGCGCCGTACCCGAGATCAACAGGATCCACTGACGAATCACAGGGTTTCGATCATTAGGCAAAGTTATCCATTCCCACGATGCACGGCCCGCAGGTCTCTGGGTTTGTGTCGCTTTAGAAGTCTTAAAAAACTAGGCAGCAGTGTGCAAAAAGAACTACTTGAAGATGTGCTGTATGGCCCCGCGCGGATGCTGGGTGGATCCAGACTGGAGGATGACGAACTCATTAAATTGGCGGGTGAGGAGTTCGAAGGGCAGCCGTTTTGCGTTGTGCGAAATTGGATGATCTTAGATCTCCTGCTCCCTGAGGCCCAAGTGAGTGAGATAAGAGGGCAGGGCCTGCAACCTTCAGTTCTGTATGTCAATCAGACCATATTCGACAGTAAGGCCCGTTTCTCAAATGGCGACAGTTTCATCACGAGCTATCAAAAAGATTTTCATGGTTGTTTTTTTGAAAGCAAAGATACCCTCTATATCTTGGCCGGCCGTGGAGCTCGCAAGCACGCGAGCCTTCCCGCTCTTCAGGCATTAGCCGCGTATTAGAAATCGAGCAGGAAAATCCAATGACTGAAGATCTACTGCCTGTCCTGTGTGATCGTTACCCAGAGTTTTTTCGCAGCGCGCCTCTTCGCGAAATCGCATGCCTTCCAGGATGGCTGAATTTGATCGACGAGTTGTGCCGAACACTAAAAACTCACATGGATGCTCATCCCGAGCTGCCGCCATTAAAAGTGCGGCAAGTTAAGGAAAAATTTGGAGGGTTACGCTTCTACTACTCTGGTGGTGACGTGGCTTGCCGTGAAGCAGTCGTGCGGGCAGAAGAAAGGTCACTATCGACGTGCGAGGTTTGTGGGCAGGCTGGGGCTTTGGGAGGGGAGCGTTGGATCAGCGTACGATGCCTCGATCACGTCGACTGGTCACCCTCAAGCAGCTCCTTGTTGAATCCATAAAAACAGACATTTGGGTCACTGTGAATTTGCCTTCGCCAGGCATTGAACTTCACGATTTCGTTCGGCGCCGTATAAGGGGGCGGGGATGTATAGGGAGCGTGATTTGGCCATTTGGAGGTCTGTGTATGAGACATGTGGTGTCACGACATTTGTGCGCCTTATTGTAGAGGCGCTCGATAGCTTCAAGCCCGTACCCAGGGTTGATTGGCCCACTCGTGTTTGCAATTTTGGGGCTTGACGACTCTGCGAACGATGCTGCGGCGTCGCTCGTGGAATTGATCAGAAAAGTTAAAAGTGTAGATATAAGGCTTTATGTGCTGCCTACTACACTGGAAG
>Ga0163161_10000825_pt1 | contig 24230 bp, 22 predicted proteins | sample S45metaG_FD_129847 | JGI IMG/M metagenome (GOLD analysis project Ga0163161, IMG submission 129847) | Switchgrass rhizosphere microbial communities from Kellogg Biological Station, Michigan, USA - S4-5 metaG | ecosystem: Host-associated > Plants > Roots > Rhizosphere > Soil | place: USA... | reverse complement strand
TGAAAATGGCAGATGGTGTACTTTTACTTTGCGATGCTTTTGAAGGTGCAATGCCTCAAACGCGTTTCGTAACACAAAAGGCATTAGCCCTTGGTTTAAAACCGATTGTGGTGGTAAACAAAGTGGATAAGGAAAACTGCCGCCCGGAAGAGGTTTATGAGCAGATTTTCGAATTGTTCTTTAACCTTGAAGCAACTGAAGAGCAGTTGGATTTTCCGGTAATTTATGGTTCATCTAAACAAGGATGGATGAGTACCGACTGGAAAGTGCCAACAACGGATATTTTCGCTTTATTAGATGCGGTTGTGGCCAACATTCCACCTGCACCAATTAACGAGGGTACTTTACAGATGCAGATCACTTCGTTAGATTATTCTTCTTTCGTAGGCCGTATCGCTATCGGTCGTGTTCACCGCGGTACAATTAAAGAAAACCAGCCGGTTACTTTAATCAAACGTGATGGTAAAATCGTAAAATCAAGAGTAAAAGAACTTTATACTTTCGAAGGTTTAGGGAAAATCCGTACCACAGAAGTAAGTTCAGGTGATATTTGTGCGGTTGTAGGTATTGATGGTTTCGATATTGGTGACACCATCTCTGATTTTGAAGCACCTGAACAATTACCTGTTATCAGTATTGATGAGCCTACAATGAACATGTTGTTTACCATCAACAACTCTCCATTTTTCGGTAAAGAAGGTAAATTAGTTACTTCTCAACGTATAAAAGAACGTTTATTCAAAGAAATGGAGAAAAACTTAGCGTTGAAAGTTGTTGAAACAGCTTCTCCAGATGCTTGGTTGGTTTATGGCCGGGGTATCCTCCATTTATCGGTACTAATCGAAACGATGCGTCGTGAAGGTTATGAGATTCAGGTAGGTCAACCTCAGGTAATCATCAAAGAAATTGATGGTAAAAAACATGAACCGGTTGAAACCTTAATCGTTGATGTTCCGGGAGAAGTTTCAGGTAAAGTGATCGAATTGGTAACACAACGTAAAGGTGAGTTGTTAATCATGGAGCCAAAAGGCGATTTACAACACTTAGAATTTGAAATCCCAGCTCGTGGTATCATCGGTTTACGTAACAACGTTTTAACTGCTACAGCTGGTGAAGCGATTATGGCACACCGTTTCAAAGCTTATGAGCCTTGGAAAGGTACAATCCCGGGTCGTTTGAATGGTGTATTGGTTTCAATGGAAAAAGGCCAGACTACCGCTTATTCAATTGATAAATTACAAGATAGGGGCCGTTTCTTTATCGATCCGGGAACAGATGTTTACGAAGGTCAGATTATGGGTGAGCACATCCGTGATAACGATTTAGTGGTAAACGTGGTAAAAGGTAAAGCATTAACCAACATGCGTGCTTCTGGTACCGATGATAATACACGTATTGCACCTGCAATTAAATTCTCTTTAGAAGAGGCTATGGAATATATCCAGGCTGATGAGTATATCGAGGTTACACCTGCAAGCATGCGTCTACGTAAAATCTTCTTAACAGAACAGGAACGTAAAGTTAAAGGAAAGCAATTCGCTTAATTTCTTAAGCACAAACATACTAAGGCCCCGATGTAAATCGGGGCTTTTTTTGTGTTTAGATGGTTCATCTGAGTTGGTAACTTTAATTGTAAAAGGACTGATATTCATCAACTTATGGTATAATAGTAAATTTAGTAGGTGAAAATAATCAGGAAAGCAGTTGCAGTGTATTTTTTAATGATAGCCCTTCGTTCCGTTAATCCCTGATGAAAAATATGGTGATGCCGATGCAATAAGGCTTTGATCATAGATTGAAATAACAATGTGGAGAACCTTTTAGGTACACGTTGTCTGTACATTGAAATGTGTCTTAAATATTTAATTTTTGTCAGCGTTTTTTCATAAAACCTGTAGGAATAAAAAAACTAACAATTAGATGGCAATTCATTTGGCATTCAACTTTAATTTTGTGCTTTTGCTAGCAAACTAATTCTCCACCATCATGATTAATAAAGGGTTATCCAAAACGGGTATATTTTTATTAAATATGCTCTCTCTTTTACCGCTATATATATTATACGGAGTGGCGGATGCTTTTTATGTGTTAATCTTTTATGTTTTTGGCTACCGTAGAAAAGTGGTTAGAGAAAACCTCGTTAATGCATTTCCCGAAAAAAAACCTACCGAAATTTATGCTATAGAGAAACGCTTTTACAAATTTTTTGCCTCACTTTTTATTGAGGTGATCAAAATGAAGAGCATTTCTAAGCAAGAACTGAATAAAAGGGTTAAGTTCAAAAATACCGATCTGGTTGAAGCATATCTTAAAAACAACGAAAGCGTACTTTTCTGTTCCTCCCATTATGGCAATTACGAGTGGGTATGTATGGCCATTGGCTTAAATTTTTCGGGGGAACATTTTCCAATTTATAAACCTTTGAGTAGCGAAGCTTTTGATCAGTGGTTTCTGGATATGAGAAGTAGATTTGGAAACCATATGGTATCGATGCGCCAAACCTTAAGGGCTATCCAATCCAATAAAGATAAACCAACCATGTTTACTTTTGGTAGCGATCAGGCGCCCGGAAAAGAGGAATCTAATTACTGGACGACTTTTTTAAATCAGGAATCTTCCATTCAGTTAGGGGTTGAGAAAATCGCCAGAAAAACCAACCGACCGGTTTTTTATCTCAAGATAAATTATTTAAAAAGAGGTTATTATGAAGTAGATTGTGTGCCAATCTGCCTAAATCCAGCCGAAACTACCGAATTTGAAATTACCGAAATGCATACACACTTTTTGGAAGACATGATTAAAGAGGCACCTGCCTATTGGTTATGGAGTCACCGGAGGTGGAAATATAAACCAGAACCAAAGGTTTCAGCAATGATCAAAAAAGATCAGAACATGACCGATGTAATCGCCTAAGTTCATCGTTTGGTCTAATCTTAAAAACTAACACTTTCATGGCATAATTTTTTAGAGCGCTTTTTAAATTAGCGCTTTAACTTATTCTGGTATGATTAAAAAGGGGATTTCCCATTTGGGAATATTTTTTTTAGGCGTATTATCTTTGCTTCCATTATCTGTTTTATACATTCTGGCCGATGGCGCTTATTTACTGTTATATTTTGTTTTCGGCTACCGCCGGAAAGTTGTCAGAACGAACCTGTTTAAAGCATTTCCTGATAAAACTTTAAAAGAGATTGTTGCGATTGAAAAGCGTTTTTACCGATACCTGGCTTCTTTGGTGTTTGAGATTATCAAGATGAACAATATTTCGAAGCAAGAAATCAAAAGGCGTTTTGTATTTAAAAATAAGGAACAGGTTCAGTCGTACTTAGATCGCGGACAAAGCGTGCTGATCTGCTCGGCACATTATGGCAATTGGGAATGGGGTACTTTGGGTATCGGGCTTAATTTTTCTGCAGATCATTACCCGATTTATAAGCCTTTAACCAATCCTACATTTGACAAATGGTTTAAAAGAATAAGGAGCAGGTTCGGTAATAAATTAATTGCCATGAGGCAGACCATGCGTGCCCTGCAGGCCAGTAAAGGTCAGCCAAGCATGTTTAGCTTTGGAAATGACCAGGCACCCTCGAAAGATGAATCACACTACTGGACCACTTTTATGCATCAGCCTAGCTCAGTTCAATTGGGGGTTGAAAAAATTGCAAAACGGACCAATCAGCCCATATTTTATTTTAGAATCAATGTTTTAAAGCGCGGTTTTTATGATGTGGATTGTGTACCCCTTTGTTTAAATCCCGCTGAAACCGCAGAGTTCGAAATTACGGAATTACATACCCGTTTTTTGGAAGAAATGATTAGACAAAAACCGGACTATTGGTTATGGAGCCATAACAGGTGGAAATACAAACCTAAACATGAACTTCTTTTTGAAAGAAATGAATATCTAAAACAGGCATAATTTCTTAAATATTTTATATTTGCTGGTACAACGCCTGACAATGAAAATCTTCAAAAAAGCACTCCTAATTCTGATTTATTCATTTTTTTTATCATTGCTTGCGCTATTTCTTTGGAAGCCCTATCTGTTAAGTGTATTAAAGTATAGGGCGCCAAATGCCGAAACCTATAAAATTTTTCCTCAGGAAATTTCGCATAAAAGTGATTCTGTCTTTCATTTTATCAGGCCGGCAAAGCAGCGGGACGATCTGGATACACTCCATGTTTTAGATGGAAATAATCAATCTGTTCCATTGAAAGCATATTTAAAAAATGGACAGATTAATGCTTTTATCGTGATCAGGAATGATAGTATTTTATACGAAAAATACAATAAAGGTTATCGTGATAGTACATTAACTTCTATCTTTTCTGGAGCCAAGAGCATGATTTCTATTCTGATCGGCCAGGCGCTAAACGATCATACTATTAAGAGTTTAAATGATAAAGTAATCCAATATATCCCTGAGTTAAAAGCAAACCCTGCCTTTGCGGAGATTACGTTGAAAAATCTTTTAGACATGAAAACCGGTCTCGAATTTCAGGATGCACTTGGTGGGATCGTAAAAGCATTTTTTTCAGATGAAGCCAAATATTACTATACCAATGATATGAAGGCACAGTTGATGAAGGTAAAACTTGTAAATAAACCCGGTACGGTTTGGGTGTACAAAAGCATCGATCCCATTGTATTGGGCTGGGTTTTAAAAAAGGCAACAGGCAAGTCTGTGGCGCAATATTTCGAAGCTAATGTATGGAAGAAAATCGGTACAGCCTACAATGCCACCTGGGGTTTAGACCAGGCAAATGGTTTAACAAATACAGCAAGCCGTTTCCAGGTGACTGCTATTGATTTCGCAAAAATAGGGCGGTTGTATTTAAATAAAGGTCGATACAACGGAAAACAGGTCGTTGCGGAAAGCTGGGTGAATCAATCAACCAATATCGGGGCGGAAAAACCAGCCTCCGCCAAAGGCTGGCAAAAATCGGCGCATCATTACCTTTGGTGGATTCCTCAGGAAGGCGATAATGGCGATTATGCTGCAGAAGGGATGCTGGGGCAAAGGTTATATGTAGATCCAAAAACAAATACCATTATTGTACAGTTTGCAGATCAGGGGGCAGGGAATTACCCCTATCGGAAAATCAGCAGGTATTTGAGCGCTTTACCATTTAGTTATCCGAAGCAGTAACCGCAAGGCACGCTATGTAGTTGTTGCTCCGCGTTCTTTGCATAAAACCTGGCTTCCTTTGCGATAGAAAAGAAAGTACCTCACGTTCTTTGTTGTTAAATTTTTAAAACTGTACATTGCCTCCGCATGGAATACAATGATGTTAAAATTTCGAAAAAGAAGCCGATTTTTCCGGTTACGCCTGCTTTGCAGAAATATTTGCGTACCTATCAGCGCGAGGCGAAATTACCCATTGGTTATAACGACTTGATGCAATTTAATGAGGCTTTTCCTTTAATGGACAAGTTTGGTAAAGATTCGCTGTGGGAAGGGCCTATTTATGCACAGGATTTAATCGAAACACTACATGAAGGTTTAAAAGAAATTTACGCCAATCTAAAAGCATCGGGCAATCTGCGTATTGTTGAGCATAAGTACATCGATAAAATTGAATATTGCACTTTCGGCAATACCCATCCCTTTCGTATCCGGATTGTAAACCGCTTGAATGATGTTTATGATTATTTCTACATTAAAAAAGCCGATGCCTCGCGGATTTATGGTTTGGAAATGGAGGAGATTCTTTCGCCAAATCAGGTTAATTATCTGGTTGATGGCAATACCTTGGTTGAAGAACACATTGCAGGAATACCAGGAGATGTTTTTACAAAAGGGCAGTTGTATACCCCTGAATTTAATCCGACCAGGATTGCTAAAGAATTTGTAAAGTTTAACGAACGCTGTTTAATTATGCTTTTGGGCGATATGCGTGCCTATAATTTTGTGGTACAGATTACACCTGATTTTGATGATATCCAGTTCCGCATCCGTGCCATAGACTTCGACCAGCAGTTTTATGAAGGGAATTTAAAGGTTTATCTGCCCCAGTTTTTTAAAGAAAACCTCCCTTATGTAAAAATGAGTATGGAACAGTTGACTGAAAAAACAGTACTACAATACCAACAGGAAGAACGATCATCCATTGTACACCGGGTGAGGAGCGAGCGGCACCGTTTAACCGATCTCCGTGATGTTTCGAACAAGGAAGAGTTAACCACACCTGAGAACATCGCTCTTCTCAAACAGGGTATGAGCGATTATTTTAAGGATACCAATTATTTGCGTTGTAAAACCATGACTGATATTATTGAACTGAACATTAAAAATATCATCAGGCAGGTAAAGTTATAAGTGATGTCAGGTTCTTCGTGGTGTAGGATGTTTCCTGCCGACATGAAAAATAATCAGAGGGATTTTATCCATCAGATGGTAACATCTGACGGCACATAAAAACGGCCGGCAAATTGCCAACCGTTTTTGAGTGAATCTAGAAAGAGCGTCCAAAGTTTTTAGGCATGCTGCCCCTCATGAACACCTTCGGCAAATTCCTCTACAATTTTATCGTTAAACGCAGGTAAATCCTTTGGGGTACGGCTGGTAACCAAGCCTTGGTCTACCACCACTTCCTCATCCGACCAAAGTGCGCCTGCATTGATCAGATCCTGAGATATGTTTTTTACTGAAGTCAATTTTCTGCCTTGAACCACATCTGCATTGATTAAAGTTTGTGGACCGTGGCAAATTGCCGCAACTGGTTTTCCGTCGGCAAAGAACGATTTTACAAAAGCTAATGCATCTTCATTCACCCGTAACTGATCAGGGTTGATTACCCCACCCGGTAAAAGCAATCCATTATAATCTTCAGCATTCGCTTCCGAAATGGTTTTATCTACATTCACTTCTATCGACCAGTGATCGTGATTCCAGGCTTTTATTTTCCCGCTTTTCGAGGAGATAATGTGAACGGTTGCTCCTTCTTCTTTTAACCTTTTTACTGGTTCGGTTAATTCTACTTCTTCAAATCCGCTTTCTGAAAGTACAGCAATAGTGCGGTTACTTAATTGTCCCATAATCTTTAAATTTTTAATAGGTGATGTATTAAAGACAGTTGGGGAAAATTATTGTTTTTATAAATTTGAGATTAGGTGATGATTTCGAGGGTGGTTAATGTATTTAGCTGATAATTATAGAGGGCTTCGTACACTACCCGGCTAACAATTGTTTTTATTGCGATAGCATCTTTAAAGCCTTCCAAGGGACATTTAATCTGATAGCAAGTATGCGTTTTATTTGTATTAAAGCCGATTTGTTTTAGCGCGATTATTGCAGATTTAGTAAAATACCGCTTAACTAAAATATCAGAGAATGGTGTTAATCTAATGATGATTTTATCTTTTTTGATCGAGAATTTGAGATAAAGGTTTTCTTCTTTCCGTAGATGGAAAATAAAAGCACTGATCTTATTTTCTACCAGATCAAAAATGGCATCATCAAACTCTTGCCCATCATTAAAGTAGGCGGGTTTATAGCTGTTTAACTGATCAAGTTTTTGGTCAATCTGCGCCAACATATGTGCGGTGTAATCCTCAGCTTCTTCAGGTCCGCTCCTGTTAACATAGAAATCTATTTGTCTTTTTAGCTGTTCTTTTTCCCTTATATAAGGGTCATTTAATAATTCAATTAACCTAATCTGGTGCTGGATGTTTAACAGGATTTTAGAATTCAGGTAGATCGCCTTATTATCATTGTCGAGTTTATCGCTTTCGATTAAGGATTCTATCAGTTCCTTTTCCTGCTTATAGATGGAGAGCAGCTCGTTAATTTCTTTATTCATACGCTAGTCGTTTGTCCTGCGGTGTTTTATAAAATATAAAGCCAGGTTGCCTGCAATAACAATATGATTGAAAATATTGGGTACCAGGCCATAATATTTGGTAAAGATGTTAAACCGTTCTTTTAAGCTCTCGCGGTGTTTTTTCTTGCTCATGCCACCAACGAGGTATTTGGCTACATAACGGTGAACATTCACAATGTTCGAAGCCTTTTTTGCCGCTTTGATAATCCAGTCGATATCAGCACTGTATTTATAAGTTAAATCGTAAGGTGTAATAATACTACGGCGGATATAAATGGCCTGGTGACTGATGTTCATACCGTATTTAAAACTGGTCCAGTCGAACTCTTCTGGTGCTTCATGCCTCCTGCGGCCTAAGTTTTCCCAGTTGTCGTTATACATTTCAGTTTCTCCGTAATAGATATCGGCACCTGGTGAAGAAGCAAAAACGTCTTCTACGGTATGCTTATCATAAATCTCATCCCCTGAGTTCATAAATAAGACATAATCACCAGTAGCCAAAGCCAAACCTTTGTTCATGGCATCGTAGATACCTTTGTCGGGTTCTGATACGATTTTTGAAATCTGATCTTTGTAACGCTCAACCACCTGAAAAGTGCCATCGGTTGATGCACCGTCTATTACAATATATTCTATTTTTTTATAAGTCTGGTTAAGGACAGAATGAATGGTACGTTCGATATCGCGAACATTGTTGTATACAATGGTGATGATAGTTAATTTGGGCATGGGTTAGTCCATTAATTTTTTAAAGGTTTCTGCATCGGGGATTAAGCCTTTAAATGCTTTTGGTAGTATTTTACTGGTGGTATAGGTAGAAACGCCCATCGCTTTATTAAAATCGCGGAATGAAAATTCTACAATTTTGTTCTTCTTTTCTTTACAGAGTATGATGCCTATTGATGGTTGCTCATGTGGCTGTTTAACATATTCATCAAGGGCCGATAAATAGAAGTTCATTTTTCCTAAATACTCAGGTTTAAATTTTCCCGTTTTGAGTTCGAAAGCAACCAAACATTGTAAACGGCGGTTAAAGAATAAAAGGTCTAAAAAATATTCTTCGTCTTCAACAATCAATCTGTACTGATTGCTGATAAATGCAAAATCTGTTCCTAACGACATTAAGAACTTTTTGATATTCTGCACGATGCCACTTTCTAAAACGCGTTCGTCTTCTTCACCGGGTTCTTCTAAATTAATAAAATCCAACAGGTATTCATCCTTGAATGATTGGAGCGCTTTATTCCTCAATTCCTCGTTAGAAATCGTTTTTAGGAAGTTGTTCGGTAAACTGCCTGAGTTACTGAATGATTTGTTTTTGAGTTGATGTTTTAAGGTACCGACACTCCAAAATTCGATAGCTGCCTTTTGGATATAATATGTCCTTTCCTCTGCTGATTGGGAGTTTTGTAAAATTTCGATGTGGTGTGTGAAACTGATGTTGAAAAATGTTTTTTCCAATTGGTCCGTCACTGACGGACTAAATTTAATTTGCTGAATATCAATTAATTGTGATTGGCCCGTCAGTAACGGACTAATTAGCACATGCTCTTGCCAAGACTCAAAAAAGAACCTCATCCGTTTAATATTTGTTCCCGAAAATCCGCGTAAGCCTGGTAATTCTAATTGTAAATCATTGGAAAGGTTATCTATTACTTTAGCGCCCCATTTCTCTTTTTCTACCTTTTCCGAAATAAATTTGCCTACTGTAAAATAGAGTAGCAAAAGTTCTTTATTCACTAAAGCAGCAGCTTTATACCGGCTAGATAAAATAGCTGATTTTAATGCCTTAATACTTTCAGAATAATTAGTGATGCTTTCCATTTAACAGTTTCAACCGGTATAAATTTAATAAAGATTGGCCAAATTTTTATTTGCTGGCAAGAAAATGAAACTTTGCCAACTAAATTGTAAAACCTTGATTTTATTTCGGCTGTAAGTCAATCAGGGTTTCGTAAAGATGGATATGTTCTGCAGCAATTACTTCTTCTGAGAAATCGGTTAGGATACTTAACCTCGCTGCCTTTTGGATTTCTTCTTTATTAGGACGGTGATAAAGCCATTCGATCCCGTTTGCCAAATCTTCTGCATTTTGATATTCGGCCAGATAACCGTTTTGCATGTGTTTAACCATATCGGGGATACCACCTGTAGTAAAGGCAACAACTGGTGTAGCACAGGCTAAACTTTCCATCACCGTATTGGGCAGGTTATCTTCTAAGGAAGGCGTAATAAAAGCATCGGCGGCCGAATAACACTTAGCTAAGTGCTCATCTTTATTAATGGTACCCAAAAATGTAGTTTTGAATGGGAACTCCGGCATTTCGGCATTTTCTTTATTTCCGAAAATAACGAGTTCGATATTTTCTTTTTGTATCCCAGCCCTGCGTGATAGAATTTCTAAAGCTTCGATTAAATAGGGTGTTCCTTTATGTTTATCGTTTTTTGAGGGCATAAATCCGCTCATCAATACAAATTTATCCGGATTGATTTTTAAGATTTTCTTGGCCTCTGATTTAACATAGGGTTTGAAAATTTTTGTTTCAATGGTATTCGGGATCACAGTGGCTTTTCTGGTACCCAATAAACTGCTAAATTTTACCGATGCCGCCATCCACCTACTTGGCGCCACGATATGGAAATTTAATTTGGTATAGGCTTTTTGTTTACGTAGCCATGTTTTGTGTGAAATATCATTTTTACTGCTGATTTTTAAAATTGGGCAATTGCCACACTGCTGGTGAAAATTTTCGCAACCATAGCGTACATGACATCCACCTGTAAAGGCATTGCTATCATGAAAGGTCCATACTATCGGTTTTTCCAGTTCGTCAAGCTGAGCCAGAAATTTGGGATTTAGAAAACCATGATTTACCCAGTGTAAGTGAATAATATCAGCATTCTTAACATCAGGATGGTTAATTATCGAACGGCCGAACCATTGTAAGCTGAAAGGGGTTTTTACCGATTTGCTCAACCATTTGGCATAATATCTTTCTGAAAGAATATTGTAAATGGCTTTAGCTTTTTGAAAAGGTGATTTACTAAAGGTATCTACTTTTGGATTTTGGCCAAATTTATAGTAAACCAATACCTTTGAATCAATTCCACTGGCCTTTAAGGCATCACTTAAGCGCAAACAGGCCCGTCCTGCTCCGCCATTTCCATCATAGGTATTTAGGTGTACTACTTTCAAATCAATCAAAAATACATTTTATTGTTTACGAATATAAAATCTGTTGTGTATTTTCATCCTAATATTTTTTATCGCTTTTTAACTGTAGGATGAAGGCTGGATGTTTAAAATAATCATTTTATCATTTATGATGATTTTAAACAAACTTGGTTGATGCATCCAAAGTCAAACAAAATAAATCATGATCAAATCCCTGCTAAAATCGCTTGCGACACTCGCATTTCTGTTGCCTATCCACTCGTTTGCTCAAGGCCAAACTTACTTTGCCGCATACCCTGCTTTAACGCCCGATGCACAAACAATAGTATTCAGTTATGATGGTGATATTTGGAAAGTACCTGTAAAAGGTGGTGTAGCCTCAAGGGTTACAGCGATGCAAGGTGAAGAAATCAACCCGAAAATATCTCCTGACGGGAAATGGATGGCTTTTTCGTCCAACCAGTTTGGCAATTATGATGTGTACATTATGCCTTTAACAGGTGGTGACATTAAACAATTAACATTTAATGATGCTGCGGATGAAGTAGACAACTGGAGCTGGGATTCGAAAACGATCTATTTTACTTCCGGCCGTTACAATTCTTTTTCAAGTTACAAAGTAAGTGTAAACGGCGGTACGGCTGTCCGCTTATTTGATAATTATTTTAACACTACACACCATATTGCCGAATCGCCGAGTGGCGAACTTTTTTTTAGTGATACCTGGGAGAGTTATCGCTTCGCAAACCGTAAACATTACAAAGGAGCTTACAATCCCGATATCCAATCATACAATCCCAAATCGAAAAGTTACAAGCGTTATACCGATTACATTGGGAAAGATTTCTGGACCAGTGTTGATCAAAAAGGGAATATATTTTTCGTATCGGACGAAGGGAATGAGGAATACAATCTTTACACTTTTATCGGTGGCAAAAAAACAAGCCTCACTAATTTTGATACTTCCATTAAACGCCCATTTGTTTCGGCGAATGGAACTACTGTTGTATTTGAAAAGGATTATCAATTATACATCTACGATGTAGCCTCAAAGAAAACGGAAAAGATCAGTATCAGCACTTCACGCAACCAGGTATTGAGTAAAGAGCAAGAGTACGATGTTCGTGACAATATTTCGGCCTTCGATGCTTCTACAGATGGGAAAAAGATGGTTTTTGTTTCCCGTGGTGAGGTATTTGTGAGCGATGCAGATGGAAAATTTATCCGCAAAATTACCAATAGCGGAGAGCGTGCTTTGGAATGCAAGTGGCTGGCAGATAACAAAACGATTTTGTTCAGTCAAACGGCCAATGGCTATCAGAACTGGTTTACGATTAGCGGTGATGGAAAAGGAACAATAAAACAGCTGACCAAAGACAAGGCAAATGTACGCGATATCACTTTGAACAAAAGCAAAACCATGGCGGTATACCTGAGCGGCAGAAACGAACTCAAACTGATGGATCTTAAAACCTTCGACGCGAAAACATTGGTCACCGATGAGTTTTGGGCCCTGCAGAGTGCCGCACCAAGTTTTTCGCCAAATGATGAATATGTGCTTTTTACCGTATACCGGAATTTCGAACAGGATATTATGGTGCACAACATTAAAGGCAATAAAACCATTAACTTAACCAATACAGGTGTTACTGAAACCGGACCGGCATGGTCGCCAGATGGAAAGTATATTTTCTTTACCAGTGCCCGTACCAAGCCGTCGTATCCAACCGGGATGGCCAATGCGCACATTTACCGAATGGCATTGGATAATTATGATGAGCCTTACCGTTCTGATAAATTCGATGATCTGTTCAAAGAAACCAAACCTGCTCCAACAGAAGTTAAGCCTTCGGTAAACGATAACAAAAAGGATAAAAAAGCAAAAACAGATACTGCTAAAAAGAAAACGGAGGTAAAACCCACACCCAAACCTGCGAACGTAATTACCATCAATACACAGGATATTCTGGATCGGATTGAACTGGTTGGCCCTTCATTTGGCGGACAATATGGAACGGATGCTTTTGCCAAAGGCGATAAAACTTATGTGTTCTATTCGTCTAACCATGAGGGTGGCGCCCCGGGACTATACCGCACGACTATTGAACCTTTCGAAGCCAATAAAACCGAAAAGGTTGCAGATGGCGGCGATTATTCGATTGTATCGGCAGGAGATAGGTTTTTCGTGTTATCAAGAGGTACGATCAACAAGTATTCGTTAGAAGGCAATAAGCTTGACCGTATAGATTACGGTTATAAATTTACCAGAAACCTGAATGCCGAGTTTAACCAGATGTTTTACGAAACCTGGGTGGGTTTGGATGAAAATTTTTATGATGAAAAATTCCATGGGGTAGATTGGGATAAAATGAGAACACGTTATGCAGCCTACCTGCCTTATGTGAACAACCGTAGTGATTTGAGGCTTTTATTGAACGATATGTTGGGCGAACTGAATTCTTCGCATATGGGCTTTAATAGTGCAGGTGCAGAAGAACGCAAAAACCTGACCTACATCACCAATGAAACAGGAATTATTTTTGACAATGAAAATCCTTTACAAGTTGAACGTATTGCCGCTAAAAGTAACGCTGCCCGTACCCGAACCAATATTTTGGCAGGTGATATTCTGACAGAAGTAAACGGAGTTAAGGTAGATGAAAAAATAGACCGCGATTATTATTTTAGTAAACCCTCGCTTGACAGAGAAATTACCTTAACCTTTAAACGCAATGGAAAAGACATTTATGTAAATGTACATCCGGAAAGTTCAGCTACTTTGCGCGGAAACCTTTATGATGAGTGGATTACGCAAAACCATAAGAATGTAGACAAATGGAGCAATAACCGGATTGCCTATTCTTACATGAAAAATATGGGCGGTGGCGAACTCGAAACCTTCCTTTTGGATATGGTTGCACAGGAAGAAAATAAAGAAGCCATTATTCTCGATCTCCGTTACAATACAGGTGGAAATGTGCATGATGATGTATTGAAATTCCTTTCTCAGCGCCCTTATCTGCAATGGAAATACCGCGGAGGCAAATTAGCTCCGCAAAGTAATTTTGGTCCTGCCGCCAAGCCGATCGTACTGCTTGTTAACGAACAATCCTTAAGTGATGCCGAAATGACGGCTGCAGGCTTTAAACAATTAAAACTGGGCAAGATTATCGGAACAGAAACCTACCGCTGGATTATTTTTACCTCGGCCAAAGGCCTGGTTGATGGTTCTTCTTATCGTTTACCCTCATGGGGCTGTTATACCATGGATGGTAAAAACATCGAAAAGGAGGGGGTGAAGCCAGATATTTTTGTGAAAAATACATTCGAAGACCGCTTAGCCGATAAAGATCCTCAACTGGAAAAAGCAGTGGCGGAGATTTTGAAAGACCTTAAATAGGGTTAATCTGTTAACGGTTTAAATTGGTTAATTTAGGGCTTAAAATCGTCCTTTCGATCAGATAGCTATCGGATCGAAAGGACGATAAAGTTTCAAAATAACATTTTTAAGGACTTATGCTTTTGACGGGTTCTACAATTTAAACAGTTTATACAGTTAACCAAATTTTTCCGTTTCTTTGGGACTGGAATTATTTAAAACATGGCAAATTTATTAACCGACAGGGCTTTTTGGGTAAATTATTGGGAAAGTAAAAAAGGACTAGCGGTTCAGTTACCTTCAAACTATTTATTTCATCAGCAACTGGCAGATGTTATTCAGCAAAATAATGTTAAAACGGCCATTGAGTTGGGCGGTTTCCCTGGTTATTATGCTGTGTTCCTGAAAAAATATTTCAAACTTGATGTTACCCTTTTAGATTATTTTGTCCATCCACCGGTTGTGAACGAGCTTTTAGAAATGAACAGCTTAACCGAAAAGGATATCCATATCATAGAAACTGATCTTTTTAATTATACGCCAGAAAAGCAGTACGATCTTGTACTGAGCTGCGGTTTAATCGAACATTTTAACGATACTGCCGATATTATTAACCGCCACATCGCTTTTGTAAAACCAGGAGGAACCTTATTTATTACCTTACCAAATTTTAAGGCCGTTAATGGCTGGTTTCAAAAGAATTTTGATAGGGAAAACTATGATAAACATAATATCAACAGCATGGATCCAGCGTTGTTGAAATCAATCTGTGAACAGGCTGGGCTTAAAGAAGTAAAATCGGGTTATTTTGGCCGATTTAGCGTGTGGCTGGAAAACGAAAGCCAGAAATCGGCAGGCGTTCGTTTATTTAAGAAAGCGGTTTGGCTAAGCGGAAAAATATTTACCAAGATTATCCCATTCGAAAGTAAAAAACTGTCACCTTATATTATCTTAGTAGCGAAAAAAATCTAAAAACGCTATGTCAGTCAGTTGGGGTTACTCGCCTAAAATTGAAAAATATATTCCCCTGGCCGATTTTCCGGCAGATAAATATTTAATTGTAGCTAAGCAAGCTATAGAAAATTTGGGATGGAGTTTGAGCCATGTTTCTGAAACTGGTTTGATTGCCTATACCCCGATATCTTTCCAGTCTTACAGCGAAGAAATATCAATCCGCATCCATAATAATTTTGCAGTAGTAAAAAGTGAATGTGTAGGTATTCAAATGCTTTTTAACGATTATGGCAAGAACGACCTCAACCTCGAAAAATTTTTTCATGAATTCGGGTATGTAGAATTTCATCTGAAAGATATTTGGGAAGAAAGTTTATCTAAATTTCACCAATTTATTGCCACACAGGATGATCAGTATTTTGAGAAAGCGCCCTTGGCAACAAAGAACAAGATCAAAAATGTACTGTTCCTGTTTTTCCCTCAAAAGGGGTATACAGTGACGCCAGTTATTGTTCTTTTCAATGTTTTTTATTATATCGCCATCTTCCTTTTTTCAGTTGTATTGATGGCCAGTTTATCATTAAAAAACGGTAGTGCTTCTCATGATGATTATGTTGAAGAAATAAAGCGGCTATCTTTAAATTTTGGCGTTAACCAACGCAATTTGGTGCTAAACGGCGAATATTGGCGTTTAATTACCCATCAGTTTATCCACGGATCAATTTCTCATCTTTTCTTTAATATGTACGCCCTGGTTTACCTGGGTTTGATGATCGAAAATAAACTGGGCTGGAAAAAATACCTGTTTATATATTTGATGAGTGGGGTTTGCGGTGGCTTGGTCAGTTTGATTTTTCATCAGGAAGGGATGATGATGGGCGCTTCCGGGGCAATAATGGGGCTCTATGGAGCATTTGTTGCCTTACTTATGACTAAATCTTTTGAACAGAAAGCAACAAAAGCTTTATTGGTAAGTACGTTAATTGTATCGTTGTTGGTGTTGGTAAATGGTGCTTTTGGCAAAAGGGTCGATAATGCCGCACATATTGGAGGTTTTGTTTCGGGCTTTATTTTTGCCTATATACTTACCTATAAATGGGATAAAACTTTCGAAGTTAAAAACTGGACAAGATACGCCGTTTCGGTTCTTTTGTTCCTGATGTTTTTTAGTGGTGTTCTCCACTTTAGTCCGACATACGGAACAGAAGAATACCGTAAATTAAGAAATACCTTTAACAATAACCTGAGTTCGATTAACAATATCATGTATTTAAAAACTTCTTTGCCAAAAGATGTTAAACTCAGCTCGATTAAACAAGATGGCATTGAGCCAATGGAAAAGAATCTGGCCATCGTTAAGGAAATGAAAGTCTTAAAATTAAAACCGGAAGATGCTGTAGAACGTGAAAAGATTTTAAAAATCAGTAAAGCGTCGCACAGGGCAGTAATGTTAATGTATCGGGATATTAAAGCCGACAGCACTTATCGCTACAGCAAACAAACTTCCACAGCTTTAAGTGAGGTTTTCGAGATTCTTTACAAAAAGGATTAGCTGTTACCCTGTTTTTTTGTAGAGCCCAATTTCACTTAAGGTAATACAAACCGGAGATTTAGTAATGTGTATTTTTACTTTATCAGTAGTAACGGGGCTATCCAATTTAACCAGACGTTTAGCACCGATACTGCTGCCCTCGTAAACTTTTTTCCAGGCATTGTTTTCAAATACTTCTATAGTGTAGGCTTCTATGCGCTGACCCAATGGGATATACTCCTGCAAGCTGATGATGTCGAAAGTTTTAGCTGTTTTTAAGTCCATCTCTAAACTAGCCTCATGAATATCATCCTGGGTAGCCCAATAGCTTTCTCTTTTACCATCCAGAAGAGAGTAAACATCATATTTTTTACCCCGGCTATTGCTTGCTTTGATCAGTGCATTTTTAGCCAGATTATTTTCGAAGGTATGTTTAACCATGTCGCCAAAAGTTTTTAGAGCCACTACATCATCTGCGTGGAGCTGGCCACGGGTATCGGGCGCTAAACCAAGATCTAAACCTGCACCACGGCCAACGCTTTTTAAATACAGATCGAATAGGGTTTCTGGTGTTTTTGGTTTTTCGTTGGCATGGTAAAACCATCCTTTTCTTAAGGGAACATCGCATTCTGCGGGCATCCAGAATTTACCATTTCTAATCCCTTCAGGACTTTCAGGATAATTTGCCTGTCCGGGAACAGCTACATTTTTTCCGGCAGGAGGCATTGGCGTAAAGGTTTCCCATGAGGTTTCTGCCGCATGACCATCTTCATTACCTACCCAGCGGATATCTAAACCGATATCGCTAAAGATATTGGCCATGGGTTGCATTTTGCGTGTAATGGCCCAGGTATTGTTCCAATCGTAGTAGGTTGTATTGTCTATCGAGCGTTTTTCTTTGGCACCTCCATAATAACCATCGCCACCATTGGCACCATCATGCCAGCTCATAAAAAGCTCGCCAAAGTTGCTGTACAGTTCTTTTAATTGCGCCTGGTAAATGGCCAGGTATTTGTCCGTTCCATAGCGCGCGTTGTTCCGGTCCCAGGGAGAGCAATATACACCAAACTTTAAACCATTTTTTCGTACAGCCTGCTCTACCTCTTTAACGAGGTTTCCCTTTCCTGCCCGGAATGGACTTTTGCTGATGTTATATTCCGTAGTTTTGGTTGGCCAAAGTGCAAAGCCATCGTGGTGTTTGGCAACGAGGATAATGCCTTTTAATCCACCGGCTTTTGCTGCTTTTATAATTTGATCGGCATTAAAATCGGTAGGGTTAAATGTTTTCGGATCAGCATCGCCAAAGCCCCATTCTTTATTTTCGAACGTAGTTGGTGTAAAATGGATTAAGCCGTAAACTTCAATATCGTGCCAGGCCAGTTGCCTTTTTGATGGTAATGCGCCATAAGGTTCAGGTGGCAATTGGGCGTAAATACTGGTTGATAGCAGTAGAAAAAGAATCAATAAAGGTTTCATAATGGTATAGCTTAGATAAAACTAAAGTACAAATAATTACGGTTGGTGAGGCAAGGATTAATCAATATTTAACCTATTGAAAATGTAGAAGTGAAATTATTTTTACATCTTGATCGTTACATTGATCCATCAAACATTTAATTTCAGCATACGTTATTTAATCATGAGCGCTTTTATTCAGACCCCTCCCGACGGCGGTACGATGTACACTGAAACCAATCTTAGCCAGCTTTTTCCAGAGCCTTTTAATACGATTACAAGTTGCTTTTTTTTAGCTATTGCAGTTTATTGGACAATTAAACTTTGGGGTAATTTTAAGCAGCACCGCTTTTTGAGTCTTGCATTGATATTGCTTTATATCGGTGGGATAGGAGGGACTACCTATCATGGATTAAGGCGCTGGCCGATTTTTATCATGATGGACTGGATGCCAATTATGCTACTATGTCTTTCGGCCGGGGTTTACTTTCTTTCTAAGTTAACCAAGTGGTATTTTGCGGTTTTAATCGTGGCCGTGTATGCTTTCTTTCAGTTTTATGTGCGAAGGCTTTTCAGTAATGGCGATTTTCAGATTTTTATCAACATCAATTATGCTTTTATGGCCGCACTGGTGTTATTTCCTGTATTTGGTTACCTTATTAAAACGGAATGGAAGAATGGCAAATGGGTTGGTTTTGCCCTGGTTGCTTTTGTATTCGCGCTCACTTTTCGGATCGCCGATAAATGGGACATATTAAGCATCGGTACGCACTTTTTGTGGCATACCTTTGGTGCTATAGCTTCTTTCTGTATGCTGAATTATATTTATTTGATTAACTTTAAGAAGACCAAAAATAATCCATAATGAGAACAGGTTTGATTTTTTTCTTTTTAAGCAGTTGTTTTCTGGATTTTTCCAATGCTCAGCAAATTCAATCTGAGGATCGCCTGAATGCAATCGAAGTTCCAAAAATGGATACATCACTTGTGCGCAAAATGATGTTTGAAATGGATAGAGCGCTTAAATTAAACGAGCATCAGAAGCCATTGGTTGCAGTGGAAGTGACTAAATATCTTGTATTAAGAAATATGCTTATCCCTGGCAAAAGAGAAGTAGAAGAGTGGAAGAGCCGATCGAACAATAATCTTTTTGATTTTTCGCAAAAGCTAGAGAAATTATTGGACGAGGATCAAATCGATTGCTTTTGGGCGATGAAACCATCGTATAAAGACGATAATATATGGTGGAATATATTCGTGGTTTATTAACAGTAAAATGTTTACAAGATAAAAATAGCGCTTGTTGATTCATCATCAGCAAGCGCTATTTGTTATTTAAAATTTAGAATGTGCTTTGCTATAATCCAATTTCTTTTGGCTACCGATAGCATATTCAATGCCGCCCCATAAATGGTTCTGAAATTTATCTTCTGCCCAACCCTCTTTGGTATGGCCCATACAAGTATAAAAAGCTCTTCCGCCATCGAAAGAGTGATACCAGCTAAAAGGATGGAAATCGCCATTTTTACCACCAGTATACGATTTTTCATCTAACGTAATCAGCACCTTAATATCAGGGTTGATATCTTTAAAGTTATAAAGTTCATCTTTTCTCATCCATACCGAATCGGTAAGGAATTTAGTAGCCGGATGTTTTTTGTCCTTAATTACAAATCTAGCTTCCTGAACGGCTGGATGACTAATAAAATAAGCGCCGGCCAATTTGCCGTACCATGGCCAATCGTATTCGGTATCAGTAGCGGCGTGGACGCCAACATAACCTCCACCGGCCTGGATATACCTTTCGAAAGCAACCTGTTGTTTATTATCCAAAACATCGCCAGTGGTGCTTAAAAAGATTACGGCAGCATATTTTTTAAGATTATCTTCTGTAAAAACATCTGCATTTTCGGTGGTGTCTACTTCAAAGTGATGTTCAGTACCCAACTTTTGGATCACTTCTTTTCCGATCTCAATGGAGTTGTGCCTAAAGCCTTTGGTTTTGGAAAAGACTAAAACTTTTGCCGATTTCTTTGCTACAGTATAGCTTTGGAATAAAAAAACGGCGGCAATCAATAAACATAGGGAAATATACTTTTTCATGTTTTAAACTTGGTTAGTGATGTTTAATGTGCTTTAAATTTAAGAAAGTTGTTTGATAATTTCCTTACATCTTTCTTCAACCTGACTGCAAACAGGGCTAAATAAGGCATTATCCCAATATGGGTCTGTAACTTCGCCGTTATCAAGGAAAAGTTTAACCTTTTTTCGTTCCTCATCGGTTTTAGCAAGGCTTTGCACATCGGATAAATTGTTCCGGTCCATTACTAAAATCAGATCGTATTTAGCAAACATGGTGGGGTTAAACTGTTGTGCCCGCTGTTTGCTGATATCGTAGCCCAAAGCCTTGGCAGCAGAAACACTTCTATGGTCTGGAGCTTTACCAATATGCCAGTTGCCCGTTCCTGCTGAAGCAATTTCCCAGTTTAAGTTTTGTTCATGCGCCAGGTGGCGCATAATGCCTTCGGCCAATGGCGAACGGCAGATATTGCCCAGGCAAACCATTAAAATTTTCAATGTGATGTAGATTTTGCTATAAATATATAGGTAAAAGGGAAAGTTATAGATTGCACATTACGGTAATACAAAAATGCCCCAAGCGGGGTTGCATTGAGGCATTAAATGTTTTTAATTAAAATGTTATCCATAAATATCGTTTAACATTTTTGCCAAACGTACACCGCCTTTTAACAGTTGACTGTTAAGTGTATCTACCCATTCGAAATTATAACGGTAGCTTAATTTCGAATCTGGTTTGGTGGTGTCGTAAATTTTGTTGCAAATGCCATACGATTCATAAATACAGTCTTTAAGGCTGGTATTTTGCCAGTTGTAAAGCTGAACTGCCGAAGGATGATTAATTGCTTTGGCATATTCGGTATAACTTAACTGTTGATATTCGATCAACTGTTCATCCCAAACCCTATGGATATTCGATTTTTCATTGAACCATAAAACAGAAACACGGTTACCGCCTAAATCTTCTTTCCGTGCAACGTGCATCGGCTGGCATAAATCACCTGCCAGGTGCACCAACATGCGTAAGGCCAGTTTCTTTTCGGTAGCAGTACTGCTTGTTTTCTTTAAAACCGCGATCAGATCAGGGATTTTGGTATAAAGACTTGGCGATTTTTCAGTCGATAAAAAATTGTATACGCCATTTTTATCCAATCCTGCAGGAAGATTAACAAAATGCCAGTTGTACATATAATTGTAGGTGGAATCCGATTTAATAAAATCGCCCCAATTGGCACTCATTGCCAGAGTTTCGAAACCTAAAATGCCCTGAATGGCTTTGCGTGTTTTAGCTTTTAAATAACTATCGGCAATTTCACCTACTACACGGTGGCCGATAGTTCCCCAGGCATTTGCCTGGACAGGTAAATAGGCTAAAAAACCAACAGCTAAAGCCGTGATTAATTTCTTTTTAATTGATGTTAATATCATGTTATAATTCTTTTGGTACGCAGGTAATTTTTTCTTTGAGGATTAATTTGATCTCGCGCTGATCGCTTAAACTTTCCAAAGATAAGGTGTCTGCAGACCGTTTTTTGATCAGGAAATTTTTATCATATCTGCCAATGCGATAACAGCCTGATATTTTTTGTTTGTAATTGGCTTGCGTAAAGGTAGCACCAACAAATAGGGTATCGCCCCTCACAGCATAAACACCTTTCGCATATTCTTTCCAAATACCATTGTGGTAACACGAATCTTCATACAGGTTCACTTTACTGTGTGTAACCATATCAATGTAAACCGAATCGCAGCTGAACTTAAAATGGTGTTGGGTATAATTGCTTAATTTGTTGCTAAAGGCAACCGAGTCTTCATTCCATACCCCCTGTATAAAATCTTCGCCATTACCCTGTATATTGGGCCTTGGACTACAAGCTATATGTAAAATGGATAGTGTAAAAAGGAATATGTAAAAAGCCTTTATACCCCGATGCAGTTTGTTCATTATTGTTAGTCGTTGTTTTTAGGGAACTGATCGTAGCTTACATTATCTTTTTTAACAGTGTTGATAATCAGGATTAGCAGGCCTCCCGCGAAACATAAACTGGCGATAAAGCTGACGATACCGATTAAGGTATAGTATTTTGAAACCTGAGTGTATGCAAAATGACGGTCACTTATTAGAAAAGGCATTAACACACTATAAAATAAGGCTGTGAGTAAACCGATTCCTGAACCAATAGTCATTAAAATAGCCTCAACAGCGGATTTTTTTGATAAGAAATAACAGCAGGCGGCAAATATGATAACCGGTGAAATGATAGATATCAGATTGACTAGTGTAGAGAGTATTGAATTCATATTGCCTGTTGCTTTAATTAAAATGTTGATTTGCCTCATCTGTCAGGTTGAGCCCTGTCGAAATGCTCTACAATGAATTTAAGTAGGTCCTTCGACAGGCTCAGGATGACAAACCTTTATTTCTCAATATGTCCTTTTAAAAATGGCCTTATTTTAAGCTGCCCACCATATCTTCCGGACGAACCCATTCATCAAATTGTTCGTTGGTTAACAGGCCCAGTTCAACTGCTGCCGCTTTTAAGGTTTTATTTTCTTTATGTGCTTTCTTTGCAATTTTAGCCGCATTTTCGTAACCCACATGTGGATTTAAAGCTGTTACCAACATTAAAGAATTTTGCAGGTGTTTTTCAATTTCTGGTAAATTGGCGGTAATTCCTTCCGCACATTTATCAGTGAAAGAAACACAGGCGTCGCCGATTAAACGGGCCGACTGTAGCACATTGGCCGCAATTACGGGTTTAAATACGTTAAGTTCAAAATGGCCCGACATACCGCCCACCGAAACTGCAACATCATTACCTATTACCTGTGCACAAACCATTGTTAAAGCCTCCGGTTGCGTAGGATTCACTTTTCCCGGCATAATAGAAGAGCCTGGTTCGTTATCAGGGATTACAATTTCGCCAATACCGCAACGTGGACCTGAACTTAACATCCTTACATCGTTGGCCACTTTCATTAAAGCAACTGCAGTACGTTTCAGTGCACCAGAAAGTTCTACCATTGCATCGTGTGCTGCTAAAGCTTCGAATTTATTTGGAGCCGTAACAAACGGCAATCCTGTTAAATCGGCTATTTTTTTAGCCACTAAAACATCATATCCTTTTGGTGTATTTAAGCCCGTACCTACAGCGGTACCACCTAAAGCCAGTTCGGAAACCATAACCAAAGCATTTTTAATCGCTCTGATGCTGTTGTCGATCTGTTGTACGTAACCCGAAAACTCTTGCCCTAAGGTTAGTGGGGTAGCGTCCATAAAATGTGTCCGTCCGGTTTTAACAATAGTACTGAACTCTTCAACTTTTTTTGCTAATGTATTTCTTAGCTTCTCTAAGCCGGGGATGGTGGTTTCTACCGTTAGTTTATAAGCTGCAATATGCATTGCAGTTGGGAAAGTATCGTTTGATGATTGTGATTTATTTACATCATCGTTCGGATGAAGCACTTTTTTATCGTCGGCTAATGCACCACCATTTATAACGTGGGCACGGTTGGCAATTACCTCGTTACCGTTCATGTTACTCTGTGTACCTGAACCGGTTTGCCAGATCACCAATGGAAACTGATCATCCAATTGACCCGCAACAATTTCATCACAAGCCTTGGCAATCAGTTCAGCCTTTTCTGCCGATAATACCCCAAGTTCGGTATTGGCAAGCGCTGCGGCTTTTTTCAGGTATCCAAAAGCATGGATAATTTCTTTTGGCATCGAACCTTCAGGCCCGATTTTGAAGTTATTGCGTGAGCGTTCGGTTTGTGCACCCCAGTATTTGTCGGCTGGTACCTGCACCTCGCCCATGGTATCGTGTTCT
>Ga0163161_10000824_pt1 | contig 24264 bp, 25 predicted proteins | sample S45metaG_FD_129847 | JGI IMG/M metagenome (GOLD analysis project Ga0163161, IMG submission 129847) | Switchgrass rhizosphere microbial communities from Kellogg Biological Station, Michigan, USA - S4-5 metaG | ecosystem: Host-associated > Plants > Roots > Rhizosphere > Soil | place: USA... | reverse complement strand
TTATTACTACTGGAAATCGACACACCAAACGAAGTTATTCTAGCAAACCGCTGTATACCGAACGGTACGTACAGTGGTGTGAGAGGACAGATAGGGAACTGATCCCTATCTTCCTACTCGATATGATATCTTTAGCCACTGAAATACAGAAGACGCGGAAAATAAAGATTACTAAGTTTTACCACCGGGTACACTGAATTTAACATAGCGGAACAAGAGCTGTTCAGAATTCCAAGTATGCACCCAGCTCTGTGGTCTTTGTGATCTTTGTGATAAAAAAGTAACTCTGCTTGCTTTGCACCCTTAGCGGTAAAAACGAATGGATTTATCTTATCCGAAATCCACCTTCAACGGCATCCACAAAACCAGTTGCAGCGCTTTTGCCATGATAGAATAAACATTCCCAATTTTCTTCAGCAGCTCTTTTACCAAATTCTTTACGTAGTTCCATTGCTTTGCGGCCATCGAAATCGTATTTGGCGATAAAGTTTTTAACCAGTTCTTCGGGCTCAGGCAGTACATCGCCACCAAAAAACACTTTTTGATTGCCTTCAGTTAAAAGAAAAACCTGGTGGTTCGGGCAGTGTGCGCCGGTAAATTCGTAAGCAATGGTTTCATCCAATGCCCCATCGCCTTCCACAAATTTTAACTGTGCATTGCGCTGTACGAAATCGAATATATCGGTATGGTAAGAAGAGGAAGTACTGCTAAAAGCCGTTTCCCATTCGCCGCGGTTAATCACGTATTCTGCATCAGGGAAACTCAATTCCACTTTGTCGTTGCCTTGCTTGTGGATCATTCCCCCAGAATGGTCATAATGTAAATGCGACATTAAAACCTTTGTAACATCCGTGGGGTCGAAACCTGCATTGCGGATGTTTTTATGTAAAATCAGCTCGCCGTGGTCATCACTAAAACCGAGTCCGGTATCAAAAAGAACAAGGTCGTTTTTCAGTTCAATTAAAAAAGGCTGAACATTGATGAATAATGATGCGGGTCTGTCTTTAAATGTATGTATGGCGGGGTAGAAAGGCACAAATTTCTTTGATGCGTCAACCGAATAGGTTCCTTCGAATAGGGTGTGAACTTGCAAAATGTAGATCTTTAATGTTTCTACAAAGTTAACAATCTAAACGGGAGTATTTGTTTCGGTAAAAGCTTGGATACTTCCTTTTTTTGTAAAATATGATGCTTAAATTTCGGGCATGAATCTCCGCATCTTATTTTTGATACTGGCCTCCAGTTTCTTTACACAGTTAAAAGCACAGCAAAAACCAAATGTAATTATCGTACTGGCCGATGATATGGGGTACGCAGATATTTCATGTTATGGAAGTCCGTTGATTAAAACGCCGTTTTTGGATGGAATGGCAGCAAAAGGAGTAAAAGCAACCAATTTTGTAACCACCTCACCAACCTGTACACCATCGAGGGCATCATTGTTAACCGGAAGGTACTGCAGCAGGATGGATTTGCCATGGCCCATTGGTCCGGGCGACAAACGGGGAATCCCTGAAGATGAGATCACGATTGCACAGCTGCTTAAACAATCGGGTTATGCTACCGCCTTGGTTGGTAAGTGGCATTTGGGCGATCATGGTGTTTCCTTACCCAATAAGAAAGGATTTGATGAGTTTTATGGCCTTTTATACAGTCACGATTATAGGGCTCCTTATGTAAAAACTGATACTACGATCAAGATTTTCAGAAATACCAAGCCTGAAATTTATAAACCGCATGATAGTATTTTAACCAGTTCTTATACCCGCGAATCGATTCAATTTATTAAGAAAAGTGCTGCGGACAAAAAACCGTTCTTTCTTTATCTGGCACAAAATATGCCACATTTGCCTGTCGCATTTGCCGCACAAAAAAGCAGAAAAACACCTTCGGCAGGTGGTGAGCTTGGCGATGTAATCGAAGATATGGATGCGGGTTTGGCGGCGATCTGGAAACAGGTAGTCGCTTCCGGACAGGCAGACAATACCATTTTTATTTTTACCAGCGATAATGGCCCGTGGATTAATGCACCACAGCGGATGTACGATGATGGTTTTACTAAATTTTACCATGTAGGTTCGGCGGGGATTTTTAAAGGTTCGAAAGGTATTTCTTACGAAGGCGGTCACCGCGTTCCTTTTATTGTATACTGGAAAGGGCATACACTTAACAATACCCAACTTACCAAACCCATTTCAAACCTTGATGTTTTTCCTACGCTGGCCGAATGGACCAAAAGTAAGCTTCCTCAAAAAGTGTACGATGGCGAATCGGTTTCAGCTTTGCTTACCGATAAGAATTATGATAAACCGCACCGCCCAATCTACTACCATAATTATGTTTTGGAGGGGGTAAAAGATGGCGATTGGAAATTGAGGATTACCAAAAAGGATGATAAAGAACTTAGTGAACTATATAATTTGTCCTGGGATCCAGCAGAGCGCGTAAACTTAATTGAAGATGCGAAATATGCTGATCAGAAAGCACACCTGATGAAACTTTATCAGGCTTATCCTGGAAGTTCCAAGTAAAATTTAACCTTTTGTTAATGAAGTCATTGTTTATTGCCCAACCCAAGATTAACACCATCATATTCAATTAAAATGTATATTTACTGTTCGGAGACAGAATTAAATGGAAAAAAGATGGGTGCTGGCATCAGATTGCAATGAAGGTACGGTAACAGAAATAGCAGAACAACTTAACATAGCTCGCTCACTTGCGCAGATTCTTGTGCAGCGGAATATCTGTGATTTTGATCAGGCGAAAGATTTTTTTAGACCTGACCTGAACCACCTTCACGATCCTTTTATGATGAAGGATATGGATGTAGCTATTGCCCGTATCGAAACTGCCTTGGCCACCCACGAAAAAATATTGATCTATGGCGATTATGATGTAGATGGTACAACTTCCGTTGCACTTGCCTTCAGTTTCTTCTCTCAACTTACTAAAAACATAGAATACTATATTCCAGACCGTTATTTGGAAGGTTATGGCATTTCTACCGCTGGGATTGATTATGCCAGCGAAAATGGGTTTTCTTTAATTATTGCATTGGATTGTGGTATCAAATCAATCGATAAAATTGACTATGCCAACACTTTGGGTGTCGATTTCATCATCTGTGATCACCATTTGCCGGGAGATGAATTGCCTCAAGCTGTTGCCGTTTTAGATCCGAAGCGCTCAGACTGTTTGTATCCTTTTAAGGAACTGGCTGGCTGTGGTATCGGTTTTAAACTTGCGCAGGCCTACGCACAAAAACATCAGCTTGCAAAAGAAACTTATCTGCAATATTTAGATTTAGTGATGGTGAGCATCGCTGCCGACATTGTTCCGGTAGTAGGGGAGAACAGGATTTTAGCTTATTATGGATTAAAGAAATTAAACTCCAATCCTTGCGAAGGTTTACGCGCCCTAATGGAAGTTTCTGGCAAAACTGAAAATTATAGCATTACCGACGTGGTTTTTACACTAGGCCCACGGATTAATGCGGCTGGAAGGATAGACCATGCAAAACATGCCGTAGCCATGTTGCTTTGCCAAGTAGATAGTAACGCCTTGGAGCAAAGCGAACTCATCAACCTTAAAAATACAGAACGTAAAACATACGATCAGGACATTACCCGTGAGGCTTTAGCGCTGATTGGCGAAAGTGATATTCTGATCAACAAAAAAACTACAGTTGTTTTTAACGAAAACTGGCATAAAGGGGTAATCGGGATTGTGGCTTCACGTTTGACCGAAAAATATTACCGTCCTACAATTGTATTGACCAAATCTAACGGTCACGTAGCGGGTTCTTGCCGTTCGGTAGTAGGCTTCGATTTATACGAAGCCTTAAGCGGCTGCGCACATTTATTGGACCAGTATGGGGGACATAAATTTGCGGCAGGTTTAACCATGCAACAACAGAATGTGGATGCTTTTGCGGATAAGTTTGAAGAAATTGTGTCCGCCAGCATTACGGAAGAGCTACTTACGCCCATGATCAGGATTGATGCCGAAATTGAACTGGCACAGATTAATGGTAAATTTTTCAGGGTACTATCTCAAATGGGTCCATTCGGACCAGAGAATATGTCGCCAATATTTGTGACACATAATGTATACCTTGCACAACATGCCATGGCGGTCGGTCAAAATCATTTAAAAATTAATATAAAGCAACAAAATTCGCCTATTTTTGAAGGCATTGCATTCGGATTGGCCGAATTTCAAAACCTTTTGCAGCCAAAGGTGCCATTTTCGATTTGTTATACCTTAGAAGAGAATGTGTGGAGAGATAAGAAACGGTTGCAATTAAATATTAAAGGAATAAAAGTTAATTAACTAAAAAATAAATCGTCATGCTGAACTTGTTTCGGCATCTAATTAGAAAGATCCTGAACTAAATTCGGGATGACGGATCGATCGATATATGATATTAAGAGCCGAAAATCTGGTTAAAAAATATAAGCAGCGTACCGTTGTAAATAATGTTTCCTTTAATGTGAGCCAGGGAGAAATTGTTGGTCTTTTAGGTCCAAATGGTGCTGGAAAAACAACTTCGTTCTACATGATTGTTGGTTTGATCAAACCGAACGAAGGACGCATTTTTTTAGAGGAAGAAGACATTACCGAAGATCCAATGTACCGCAGGGCACAAAAGGGAATTGGTTACCTGGCCCAGGAAGCATCAGTTTTTAGAAAACTTACTGTTGAAGATAATATTCTTGCCATTCTGGAAATGAGCAATTTGAGCAAGGAAGAACAAAAAGATAAACTTGAAGAATTGATCAACGAGTTTAGCTTACACAAGGTTCGTAAAAACCGTGGCGATTTGTTATCGGGTGGCGAGCGCCGCCGTACCGAAATTGCACGTGCTTTAGCGGCCAATCCCAATTTTATTTTACTGGATGAACCCTTTGCCGGAGTAGACCCGATTGCGGTAGAAGAAATCCAGAGTATTGTGGCTAAACTGAAACATAAAAATATTGGCATCCTGATTACCGACCACAATGTACAGGAAACGCTATCTATTACCGATAGGGCCTATTTGCTTTTTGAAGGGAAAATTTTAGAACAGGGCGTGCCAGAAGTTTTGGCCGAAAACGAGATGGTAAGAAAAGTTTATTTAGGATCGAACTTCGTGCTAAAACGTAAGAAATTTGATGTTTAATCATTCAAAATCAACGATAAATTACTTCAACCGACAAACAAATATTCATTTCGTGTGTTGCCTAAACTTTATGCTTGAAAGAATTTCTGTAAAACGATGTACTGTGAATAAAAAGTGTGTAGAAACGTATGATGATATGATGCTCATTAATTTTAACATTTAAGATGGCATTTGTAAATTCGATTTTTACCTGGTTAATGAAAAAGCGGATCCATCAGATCGAGCTTTTTATGAAATACCCATACGACGTTCAGGAAGAGTGGTTTCATACCCTGATTGATAGTGCTGAAAATACGGAATGGGGCAAGATGTACGATTATAAATCGATTTTAACCCCCCAGCAATACCAGGAACGTGTTCCGATCCAAAATTACGATACTTTAAAACCTTATATTGAGCGCATGCTCCATGGCGAGCAGAATATTCTTTGGCCATCCGATATCAAGTGGTTTGCCAAATCATCGGGTACCACTAGTGATAGAAGTAAATTTATCCCCGTTTCCCAGGAATCATTGGAGGAATGCCACTTTAAAGGTGGTAAGGATATGCTTTCTATCTATTGCAACAACCGTCCGGATAACCAGATGTTTACCGGAAAGGGTTTGGTATTGGGTGGAAGCCATCAGGTGAACCAGTTAAATGAAGATTGTTTTTATGGTGATTTATCGGCAGTGCTGATCAAAAACCTTCCCATTTGGGCCGAATATTACCGTACGCCCGACATGTCTATAGCCTTGATGGACAATTACGAAATCAAAATGGATAGAATGGCCGAAGCCACCATCAACGAAAATGTAACCAGCATTTCCGGTGTACCTACCTGGACCATTGTATTGGCTAAGAAAGTACTCGAATTAACCGGGAAACAAAATTTACTGGAAGTTTGGCCTAATCTCGAATTGTATATTCATGGTGCAGTAAACTTTGCACCCTACCGCGAACAGTTTAAACAGCTGATTCCGTCCGGTGAAATGTATTATCTCGAAACCTATAATGCATCTGAAGGATTTTTTGGGATCCAGGATCAGGACCATTCTGAGGAAATGTTATTGATGCTTGATTATGGTATTTTTTATGAGTTTGTTCCAATGGAAAACATTGGCGAGGAAAATCCCATAGCATTGTTATTGGGTGAGGTAGAACTACATAAAAATTATGCCATCGTGATTTCTACAAACGGTGGATTGTGGCGCTATATGATTGGCGATACCATTCAATTTACCTCACTTTCTCCCTACCGCATTAAAATTACCGGCCGTACCAAACATTTCATCAATGCCTTTGGTGAAGAAGTAATCATTGACAATGCAGAACAGGCTTTAACTAAAGCTTGCCAGGAAACCGGTGCAGAAATAAAAGATTATACCGCCGGCCCGATTTATTTTAAAGATGAAAAGGCCGGTGGGCACGAATGGATCATCGAATTCGATAAGCAACCGAATAATTTTGAAAAATTTGTTGACATTATGGACAATACATTGCGTGAAGTGAATTCTGATTATGATGCCAAACGTTTTAAAGACATGGCATTGTCCCGGCCTAAAGTACACAATGCACCTGCAAACACGTTTTACAATTGGTTAAAAGCAAAGAATAAACTTGGCGGACAGCATAAAGTGCCACGCCTGGCGAATGAGCGCAAATACGTTGATGATATTTTGGAAATGATGAAATCTTCTTAATTTTAATAAATATCATTTAGGCATGTTAGTCTGAGGCTGTTGAAGACCTTGTAAGTCATGCCGACAAACTCAATGTGATAGTTCTATTTAATCACTCTTCTCAACCATGAAAAACATCCTCTTCATCCTTTTTTTACTTTTAGGATCATTTACCTATCAATCGATGGCTCAGGTTAAGGAAAGCCATAAAGCACAGATTGCCTATAAAATTGTAGAAACTTCCCCTCGATGTAAACAGCTTACCAAGGGGCTTTACGAAAGGATTGTTAAAAACGGAGGTACCTCTTATGGCATTATGCTCGAAAGCAGCCCTAATCCTAAAACCGATCCATCACAAGAATACTCCAAAACCTATAACTTTAACCTGCACGAAAGTTATGCGGACAGGATGCCTGTTATCGCCCGGTTTGTGTTTGATCCGAAAAAGCAACAGCTTTACGAAGATGATGTGGTAAACGCACAATTGGTCGCCATAGCTTTTGATAAAAAACTGCTTTTGTTGTTTAACAAAAAATAAATGAAAAGCATTAGCTATAAAAAATTAGCCTGGCTATTGTTCTTTGCCTATTTTTTTATATTAATGGTACAGATTACGCTACGTTATATTCCGTTAAGCAGTGAGGTCTCTTTTCTTCAGATCAAACAGACTGAAGTATCCGGGATTAAAGCTTATCTCCCCATATTTTATATACACGTTTATAGTGCCATATTTGTACTACTGGCTGGTTTTACGCAGTTTAATGCAGAGATTTTAAAAGAATATCCGAAATTACACAAGTGGCTGGGCTATTTGTATGTAAGCTTTGTATTGCTGTTTGCCGCACCATCTGGCATATTTATCGGCTGGTTCGCCAATGGCGGTTTAATGGCTAAAACCTCATTTATTATTTTAGGTATTTTGTGGTTTTGGTTCACCTTAAAGGCCTTTCTACTTATTTTAAAAAGGAAAATAATAGACCATAAAAAGTTAATGTACCGTAGTTTTGCTTTGGCTGCTTCTGCCATCACCCTAAGGCTATGGAAAGTTATTTTAGTATATTTATTTCATCCTGCCCCTATGGACGTATATCAGATCATTGCCTGGTTAGGCTGGATACCCAATTTATTAGTCGCCGAGTGGCTGATTAAACAGAAAAATTTTAACCTCTGAAACAAATACATTCCCTTATGAAAAAAATCTTATTACTCGCGCTCATTCCTTTTTTGATGCTTTCGTGCAGAGACACTAAAAAACCAAAACAGGGAAAACCAGCAGGCATCGCACAACAAGAAATCCATAAAGAGTTGTATGGCTTTTGGGTTGGCGATTTTTACACAACCGATGAATTGGAATACGATGGAGACATGTCGGATGCTGTTAAAAAACTGAATATCAATATTAAAAGAATAACCAGAGATACGGTGATTGCGCAGAGTGTGGTTTCGGGCAATAGACGTCCTTTGTTGGGGAAATTATCAGAAGATGGGAATAAAATTACTTTTGTTCTGGATGAACCAGGGACTGAGAAATACGATGGAAAATTTGAAATCACCCTTGTTGGCGATACACTGATCGGCAAGTGGAACGCTTATAAAAAGGAGTTAAAATGGCCTGAAAAAGAATTCAAATTGCTGAAAAAAGCTTTCGAGTATAATGCAAACCGCATGTTGCCAACCGAAATGGAATATGTAGACTGGAGCGATCACAAAATGGTAGAACAAATAGATACCCTCGAAGATGGAAGTATAGATTCGTTAGGCGCCAATACTTTTTACAGAAGCGCATCCGAACAGATTTTTAAATTAAATGCTTCAACTGCCCTACTGAAAGAAGAAGATGTGAAGAATTTAAGGAAGTTGGATCTCCAGATTATTAAAAATACCATTTTCGCCAGACATGGTTATGCCTTTAAGAAACAAACTTTCAGAAATTTCTTTGATCCGGTAGAATGGTATGTTCCTGTAAAAAACAACGTTGATAACGATTTAACAGCCATTGAGAACAAAAATATTGTATTGTTAGACCGCTTTACCAAATATGCCGAAGACAATTACGATGCTTTTGGCCGTTAATTTGTATATTGAATAACCATGAAATTGAATCGGGAGAAAATATTGGGTTTCTTTAAAAAATCGCAGACTAAAGCTTCGGTGATCTTAAGTGATAAAACCAAGGCAAGCAATACGATTAAAGATGCTCTGGGAAAAGCAGTAACAAATAAAGGTGATCTGGAAGGAGTTTGGTCGAAACTGGTGCTGCTGTTTGCTGTGAGTAAAGATTATGTGAATGGCGATTATACCGAAATTCCAAAAAGATCAATCATTGCCATTTTAGGTGGACTGATTTATTTCTTGTCGCCAATAGATGTAATTCCGGATTTTGTGCCTGTATTGGGTTTTGTTGATGATATTTACATCTTAAATCTGGTATACAGGCAGGTGCTTAAAGATCTGGAAAAATATAAAGTTTGGAAAGATGCACAGATCAAATTCATTGGCGATATAGATGGCTCAACCGCATCGTAATTTTTTTGATTGGATAGGCGAACATCTTTTTAGCTGTCCCTTTAAGACCCACTTTGGGATAGATTGCCCGGGCTGTGGTTTGCAACGATCCGTTTTGGCTTTATTCCGGGGAGATTTGATGACTTCATTTAAGTTTTATCCGGCAACACTTCCACTGATTTTTGTGGTGTTGTTTACCATTATTCATCTCAAAGCAGATTTCAGGTTTGGGGCACAGCTCATCAAAATCGCTTTTGCAGGTGTTGCAGTAATTATCTTAATCAATTACATTTACAAAATATATACTCATCAATTGATCTAAATATAACTATGTCAGAAGAACAGGAAACCCCTCAGGAAAATAAACCCATTGATCTTTCAAAAGATCAGAATCCGGAACCAGCGCCCTTTCAACCACTTGGGAATGGTCCGGTAACGCCACCACCATTTCAGCAACCGCCACCATTTGGGCAATTTGGAGGAGGGGGTTTTGGGCAGCAGAACTTACCAAACGCTACAGCATCACTGGTATTGGGGATTTTGGCTATACCGGCATGCTGCTTTTATGGCATATTCGGATTGATCTTTGGCGTAATTGCATGGATTTTAGGCGCGGGTGATATGAAAAAGTATGAAATGAATCCAGGCATATATACCGAATCTTCATATAAAAACGCTAAGGCAGGTAAAATCTGCGGCATGATTGCAACTATATTAAGTATACTGTTTGTTGTGCTAATCATTCTGATCATTGTAGGTGCAGTAGCCAATCCTCAAATGTTTGATAATATGATCAAAGGTTGGCACTAGGCCAATTAATTTTACCTTAAAAATATAAATCGGATGGTGCATACCATTCGATTTTCTTATTTTTGTATCGTTCAAATTGTAAATAAAAAAAGATAATGTATCCAGAATATTTAGTAGAGCCAATGCGTAAGGAATTAACTAACGTAGGTTTTCAAGAATTAAAAAATGCAGAAGATGTAGATCAAGCCATTAAAGGCGAAGGAACTGTGTTGGTAGTAGTAAACTCTGTTTGTGGATGCGCGGCAGCAAATGCACGTCCGGCAGCCAGAGCAGCAGCTGCACACGAAAAACATCCAGATAAATTGGTTACTGTATTTGCAGGTATGGAAAAAGAAGCGGTAGATCAGGCAAGAAATTACATGATGCCTTTCCCTCCATCTTCTCCGGCAATGGCGTTATTTAAAGATGGTAAATTGGTTCACATGATCGAGCGTCATCAAATTGAAGGCAGACCGGCACAAATGATCGCTGATAACCTGATTGGTGCTTTTGAGCAATACTGCTAAAGATTGATTATACGGATTGAGGGGTTATACCAACAAGTAGGTATTTAAATTATAATGAAATGGTGAGTGGGAACATTCACCATTTTTCATTTATTGGGTTTGTGAAGTTTGTTAATTTTCCTTAACGATTATTCTACTCGATCGTCATGCTGATCCGGTAGCTATCGGATTTATTTCAGTATCTTTCTGCTATTAGAACCCTGAAATGAACTGAGGGTGACTATACCGGTAATCTTAACTATGCATTAAAAATCTTTATTCAATAATTTCTCTAACTCCCCGAAAGAGACATTCATTCTTACCCTACCTTGTTTGGCGTACGATATTTCTCCCGTTTCCTCCGATATAATTACCGCTACAGCATCAGTCGTTTCAGAAACGCCGATCCCTGCACGGTGTCTTAGTCCAAACTGTGAGGGCAGCTGGTCATTATCTGTTAGGGGCAAAATACAACTGGCACTTTTGATTTTATTTTCAGAGATCACGACGGCACCATCATGCAGCGGACTGTTTTTCTGAAAGATACTTTCCAGCAAACGTTTTGATATTTTGGCATCAACAAGTTCACAACTGTTGGCGAAAAATTGTTCGTCGTAAAATTTAACAAATACGATTAAAGCCCCTGTACGGGTTTTTTTCATGCTTTTGCAAGCATCAATAATGGGTTTTATGCGGGTTAAATTGTTTCTTTCAATCTCTTTTCTGCCGAATAAATAACCCCACCAGGCTTTATTTTTCTGTAGAAAGGCATTTTTCCCAATCAGTAACAGGAAACGCCTAATCTCCGGGTGGAAGATTACAATCAAGGCAATAATCCCTACACTCATAAATTTCTCTATGATTGCCGTTAATAACTCCATATGTAAGGCTTTTACGATCCAGTAAAAAACTGTGATAATAAACATCCCAACAAGCAGGTTAACCGCAAGTGTATTGCGGATGAGGGTATAAACGTAGTAAATTAATAAGGCTACTAAAATGATATCAACGATATCAGTAGGCGATACTTTAAGGAAGTCGAAATCAAAACCTTTCATTTGTGGCAAGATAGCAAAATGCTTTTCAGTTTACAAGCAGGATAGGTTAACTGTGTAATGGATATTAATTTCAGAATTAATCAGTCATATCTTTATTACCAATAAAGCGGGTCGCTATTACACTCAAGCCAATTCACCCTGCCTTGATCGATTAACCGATTAAAACAATTAACCAGTTAACCGCTCTACCAGTCGCACGCACTCCACCGCTTCCCGAACATCATGCACCCTTAAAATACCTGCACCTTTTTGCAACGCGATAGTATTGAGTACCGACGTCCCGTTTAAGGCTTCTGCTGCCGTATTGCCCAGTGTTTTATAAATCATTCCCTTACGCGAAAAACCCACCAATATCGGAAGTTTAAAAATCTTAAAGGCCTCCATCTGGTTGAGTAGTTCATAATTGTGTTCAATAGTTTTTCCGAAGCCAAAGCCAGGATCAATAATGACGTCATGGATGTGGAGTGCTTTAAGTGCCTCAACTTTTTTGGCCAGATAATCAATTACCTCCAGCAAAACATTGCCATAAACCGGGTTTTGTTGCATGTTTTGTGGTGTGCCCTGCATGTGCATAATCATATAGGGTACCTGCAGTTTAGCTACGGTGTCGAACATCAATTCATCCATATCGCCAGAAGCAATATCGTTAATGATATGTGCGCCGGCCAAAACAGTTTCCTCGGCAACTTTAGCCCTAAAGGTATCGATAGAAATAATGGCTTCAGGGAATGCTTTTACTAAACTTTCTACCACAGGCACCAAACGGTCAACCTCTTCATTGGTAGAAATATCTTTAGCACCTGGTCTTGATGAGTAGCCGCCGATATCGATAAATGTGGCACCTTCATTTAAAAACTGAGCAGCTTTGTTTAAGGCTTCATCAATAGATTTTGTGCGGCTGTTGGTGTAAAAAGAATCGGGCGTGATATTTAAAATACCCATCACTTTTGGTGTACTTAAGTCGAGGAGTTTACCTTTTATGTTTAAGCTTTGTTTGGGCTCAAAAAAGTTTTTTTCTGCCATAATAAACCCTTTCGGGATTTGGGTTTCGCTTTAAAAATGTATCTTTAGCTTTTGTTTTTTCACGACAAAAATACATTAAAACTAAATAATTATTGGCTTTGGCACAAACAAATACCTCTACCGAATTTGATGAAGTGATTGCAGTTTGCAGATCATTATTTTTAAAAAAAACTAAAGATTATGGCACTGCATGGCGGATTTTAAGACCAAGTTCGATAACCGACCAGATTTTTATCAAAGCACAGCGCATCCGTACCCTTGAAGAAAAAAGAGTAAGTAAAGTAGGGGAGGGTGTAATTTCCGAATACATTGGTATTGTAAACTATTGCGTAATTGCCATGATGCAGCTCGAACTTACCGAGAACGATCCGAACGAAATGCCTTTTGCCGAAGTTGAAAAACAGTTTGAGGAAAAAGTAACCGAGACCAAAGACTTAATGTTTGCCAAAAACCACGATTACGGTGAAGCCTGGAGAGATATGCGCGTGAGTTCTTTAACGGATCTGATTTTGATGAAGGTATTTAGGGTGAAGCAGATCGAAGATAATGAAGGGCAAACCCTTGCCTCGGAAGGGGTTAAAGCAAACTATCAGGATATGTTGAACTATTCGGTTTTTGCATTGATCAAATTAGGTGTTAAATAAATGATGGCACAATTGGTTTTGAAATAGATAGATACACATGCGAAACATACTTTTACGATTCTCCAGAATTTTTGTCGGAGCCTTATTTATATTTTCGGGATTAATAAAGGCCAATGATCCGCTTGGATTTGGGTATAAACTCCAGGAGTATTTTGAAGTTTTTCACATGAACTTCCTGAGTGGAATAGCCACTGGTATTGCCATTTTACTCTGTACACTTGAAATTGTGCTCGGGGCCCTATTGTTGTTGGGCTTCTGGAGTAAGAAGGTAGCCTGGGGATTATTGTTGTTAATCATCTTCTTTACGCTGTTAACATTTATTTCTGCAGCATTTAAGGTAGTTACCAGCTGTGGTTGTTTTGGTGATGCCATCCCGCTTACCCCATGGCAGTCGTTTAGTAAAGATCTGATCCTTCTGGCGCTGATTATTGTGATTTTCTTAAACAAAAACCTTATTCAGCCCTTATTTAAAAAAGAAGCTACCCAAAGAAATATCGCCATCGCAGTAACGGTGGTATCCTTAGGTTTTGGTGTTTACACGTATAATGTATTGCCCGTTATCGATTTTCTCCCTTATAAAGTAGGTGCACATCTTCCCTCATTAATGGTTATTCCTCCGGGAGAAAAACCAGATGAATTCGAGATCATGTACCATTTAAAAAACAAAAAAACCAAAGAAGAGAAGGAGATGAGCGATAAAGCTTATCTTAAAACTGAAATCTGGAAGGATAACAACTGGGAAATTATAGGTGAGCCAACAAAAAACCTGGTAAAAAAAGGATTTGAACCCAAAATTAAGGATCTGAATATTACTGATGCTTCTGGTACCGACTATACCAAAGAGTTAATCGAGAATCCATACTATAACATCATTTTTGTGGCCTACGATCTCCATGCTACAAATGAAAACGCAATCGGTAAATTGAATGCGCTGGCTTTAAATGCCACCCAACAGTTTAATATCCGCACCGTATTACTTACCTCCAATTCAGCGCAGGATGCACAGGCTTTTATCAAAAAGAATAACCTGTTTTCTGAAGTTTTCTATGCAGATGCAGTACCCTTAAAAAGTATGGTAAGGGCAAATCCAGGTATTTTATTGATGAAAAATGGTGTGGTGATTAATAAGTGGCATTTTCATAATATACCAACTTTTGATCAGCTGAGCCGGAAATATTTCGATAAATAATATGATCGGATATGCACTAAAAAAACTAATGTACGGACTGCTTGTAATGGGTGGTGTGATACTGGTTGTTTTTGTGCTGTTTAATATTCTGCCAGGCGATCCTGCGCGGATGACCATGGGGCAAAGAGCAGATGTACAATCGCTTGAGGCCGTGCGCAAAGAATTTGGTTTAGACCGTTCCAAGCCTGTACAGTTTATTTTATACATTAATGATTTATCGCCCATTAGTATTTTAGATAACGATAGTACCAGTAAACAGAAATACCATTATGCCAAAATCATGGCATTCGATAAAAAGGTACTGGTTGTAAAATGGCCATACCTGCGCAGTTCCTATCAAACTAAACGTGATGTAACAGCTATATTATCCGAAACCGTACCAAATACTTTTATTCTGGCTTTAACAGCAATGATTTTTGCCACAATAATCGGTGTCTTTTTAGGCGTTTTATCAGCCGTTTATAAAGATTCGTGGATTGATAAAACGGCCAATGCTTTTGCCATTCTAGGCATATCTGCACCCTCCTTTTTTGCCGGGATTATTATCGCCTGGTTGTTTGGATTTGTACTGAGTAATTACACAGGACTAAAAATGAGTGGCAGTTTATATTCTTACGATCCTTTTAATGGTGAAGTATTAACTTTAAGGAATTTATGGCTGCCAATGATTACCCTTGGCTTAAGGCCTTTGGCCATTATTGTACAACTTACGCGTAGCGCAATGCTGGAGGTTTTGGCGCAGGATTACATTAGGACGGCTAGGGCTAAAGGCTTGAGCAGAAATGCCATTATTTATAAACATGCCTTAAAAAATGCCATGAATCCGGTAATTACGGCCATTTCAGGATGGTTTGCCTCTTTGTTGGCAGGTTCCTTCTTTGTGGAGTATATCTTTGGATACAACGGATTGGGAAGAACTACGGTAACGGCCCTGGAAATGTCTGATTTTCCAGTTGTCATGGGCTCTATTCTATTTATTGCATTCGTATTTGTGGTGATCAATATCCTGGTCGATATTTTATATGCCTATGTTGATCCAAGGGTTAAATTAAGCTAAACCATGCAAGAAGAGGAAATTATAAATTATACGGAGCTTGCAGATCAGCGCATGATCGAAATCTTCAAGCTTGCATCAGTCGAAATGCCCGATGCCGAACGCTTGTTCAGCCATATACTCAATGCACAGCATATATGGGCACAACGGATGTCGGGCCGGAAACCACTCTATGGTGTTTGGGACATCCATCCAAAGGAAAATTTTGAAGGGATTTCTTCAGATAATTTTAGATTGATCAGGATTGCGTTGAAAGATAATGCCTTGGATAAAAGAATTGTATACAGTAACTCACAAGGGGTTTCGTACGAAAACGGATTGGATGAAATTTTATTTCATTTATTTAACCATTCTACTTATCATCGTGGACAGGTTGTAACCTTATTGAAGAAAGAAGGTTTTGCGCCACCTGTAACTGATTATATCATGTTAAAACGCGACCATTTACTGTAGGTCGATTAAAAAATAGATAAACACATGAAGATTTTCCTTATCGGCTATATGGGCTGCGGCAAAAGTACAAAGGCCAAACAGCTGGCACATCGTTTAGATTGCCCTGTGATAGATCTTGATGCCGAAATTGTTTCGAAAACCGGTAAAAGCATTGCCGAATATTTTGCCGAATTTGGAGAAAGCGGTTTTAGGGATTACGAAAGCGAAATGCTTAAAACCTTCGATTATCCTGAAACCTGTGTGGTAGCCACCGGAGGAGGATTGCCATGTTTCTTCGATAATATGGAATGGATGAATGCCCATGGCGAAACGGTGTACCTGCAAATGGAGCCTGCTGCCCTGGTATCACGATTACATAACCGGCAAAAGCGTCCGTTGATTAAGGATTTAGATGATGAACAGCTTTTGGTGTTTATTAAAGAGAAACTTCAGGAGCGTGATCCTTTTTACACCCAGGCTAAATTGATTGTAGATGCTTTTGATCTGGATGGAGAAAAGTTGGAGGCGGCGATTAAGAATAATCGATAGTTGAGTTTGGTGCTTGGAGTTGGGCGTTTGGAGCCAATTGATTGATTAAGCTAATAGTGGATATACACCTGCAAACGAACCAATAACCGATAAGCAATGAATGATTATACTATTGACCAATGACCAATAGCTAATTAACCATTGAACCAATTCCATCATCAATTATTTTTGCCGATAATAGTGCAAGTGGGATTCCACCTCCCGGATGTACACTGCCTCCGCAGAAATACAAATTTTTTACTTTCGAACTGAAATTGGAATGTCTTAAAAAGGCAGAAAATTGACTGTTGGAACTGTTGCCATATAAGGAACCCTGATACGATCCTGTTTTGCTTTCAATACTTCTCGGATCAAGAACCTGTTCGCAAACAATATCTTTTTCGATGTTTCTGTTTAAAATGCGGCTTATCTTTCTAATGATATTTGCTCTGGCTTCTTTAATTAACAGATCCCAGTTTTGATTGTTATTGGCAGGTACATTGATCATAACAAACCAATTTTCACTATCCATAGGGGCATCTCCTCTGATGTGTTTAGCGCTAATGTTAATGTAAACCGTCGGATCATTACTAATTGTTTTGTCCTTCCAAATGGCATCAAATTCTTTTTGATAATCTTCAGCAAAGAAAATGTTGTGCAAACCTAAATCACTATAATTCCCATCCATACCCCAATAAAAGATTAAAGCTGAACTACTGCGCTCCTGGTTTAATAATTTTTTAGGTTCAGGTATGCCTTTAAGTAGGTTTTTATAAGTAAACCAGATATCAAGGTTAGAAATCACTACGTCTGCTACATAAGTCTTGTCGTTAACTTTTACCCCATGAACTTTAGTTTTGCCTTCATTGGTATATAAAATTTCTTCAACTTTTTGGCTGTAATGAAATCTGATGCCTAATTCTTCTGCAAATTTTACCAGGGCCGTAACAATGCTATACATCCCGTTTTTAGGAAGAAAAGCGCCAAAATGATATTCAAAATGTGGAATTACATTTAATGTGGCCGGTGCCTGATAAGGGTCAGAGCCGTTATAGGTGGCATAACGGTTAAAAAGTTGCGTTATCCTATCATCTCTAAAAAAAGATTGGTTTGCTTTAGCCTGTGTTCTAAATGCATCAATCTGTCCAAAACGGAATATCGATTTTAAAGTATCCCAATGGAGGTAACTTTTAAGTTTATGTAAACTTCTTTGTAAAAATACACGGTGAGTAACCTCATAAATGGTTTTGCTTTTATCAAAATAGCGCTCAATTTCTTCTACAGTCGATTCGGTTTTTTCTTCAATTTCTTTTGCAAATTTCTCTATATCTGCGCTGGCATTCAACCTTAAACCATCTTCGTAGAAATAACGGCAAACTTCTTTCAGCTTGATGTACCCGAAATAATCTTTAGGGTTTTTATCGGCCAGCTTGAAAAGTTCGTCTACGTACTGTGGCATCGTAAATAAACTTGGTCCGGCATCGAACCTAAAACCATTCATTTTTATTTCCGACAATTTACCACCCGGTTTCGAGTTGGCTTCAAATACAGAAACTTCATAGCCCTTTACGGCAAGACGGATGGCAGATGCAATTCCTGCAATTCCGGCTCCAATAATTATTGCTTTTGGTTTAGGCATCAATTTACTTCAACTCCTCTAAATACACTTTTGTTTGCTTTTCAATCTCAACAGTTGCAAATTTGATCGCTGAACCCACTTTTGTGGTTTCGGATTTTACAGGCATTTTATTCACTGTAGTCAATGCATTAGTATACCATTTGGCCCAAACTTCGATAATGTGTTTTTCATCAGCTGCAACTTTCCCATCTTTAATTGCTTGTTTACTCAGCTCAAATTCAGTTTTTAAACGGGTTAAGGCATCCGTTTTAATCTGCGCAACCGTTGCTACAGCGGTATTTTCATCTGCTGAGATTAAAGTATAAGCAGCAGTTAAACCGCTTATGCCAACATTTTTCATTTCTGTTGGCGAAACTTTATCAATTCTGTCATTATCCGTATGGTAAAATACATCAGTGAAATGCCACATCAGTAAACCAGGGATTTTATTTTGCAAAAATGGAGTATGATCGCTGCCACCTTCGAAAGGATTATAATTCACCGTCCAATTGGCAAATTTCCCCTGTGTTTTACAGATGTCGAAAATGAAATCGTTAAAGTAATGCGGGAAAAGATCTTTTTCGCCTACATCCCCTGCACCCCATTCCGTATGTTTATCTGTTCCCCTCGTCCATATGGCAGATGGGTCGGGCATTTTCTCGATCAGAAAGGAGCCGCCGGTTTTTTTAGTATCCTCGCCAACCATATCTAAACTCATTCCCCACATAATGCCTTTAGCACGCATTGTATCTTCTGTGATGTATCTTCTGGTGGATACAATCTCATCGCCCCATAAAAAGGTTAAGCTCCGTTTCGGGCTGATCTTTTTCGCCTGGTACAGTTCGGCAGTTAACCGAGCCATTTCTGCTAATGTACCAACGCCGCTGGCATTATCGTTTGCGCCAGGCTCCTGTACATGGGCGCTGAATACAAAACGCTCAGTAGGGTTTAGGCTACCCCTAACATTAGCTACAATGGTTAATTCCTCTGATGGATAAATTTTTGTCTGGATATTAACTTTTAACTTGGTTTCGCCTTTTAAGCAGGCTGCTTTTAATTTTTCTTTAGCCGCATAAGATAAAAGCAAAGTCCACACTTCACTATTGGCTTTCATGCTTCCGAACTGAATGGAAGTCTGGTGGATTTCGGGTTGGGTATATTTCGGCATCGAATAACCCAATACGCCAACTGCCCCAGCATTAGTGGCCATCTGAAGCAAGCGTGAAGGATTACTCTCGGTAAATAAAATCTTTCCCTTGAGGTCTGTTTTTTCAATTTCGCCGGGTGTAGCATTGGCGATGAAAACTACATTTGCTGTAATGCCTCCATTAGGTGTTGATGCGCAATTGATCGGGATCATATTGCGGTTGGTTTTGAAAGAGATTAGGGGTTGAGATTCGCCAACAATATCAATATTGGCATCAACAGGTTCCCAGGTATTGTTTTTCATCGCTCTTTTTTCGATGCGATAAGTTAACGGCGCCTCAAACTCGTTTTGTTTCTGTTCTACAAAACCAGCATTTTTAAGAATGTTTTCTACATAATGAATACTCGCGTTAAAACCTGTGTTGCCCGGAATGCGGAAATATTTTTCTACAAATGCTGTAGTTTCGTAAGCATTATTCTCATTAAAGCCAGCTCTGGTCAGTTTGAAATATCCGTCTGTTGGGTTTTGTGCATAACTTGCCAATCCCGCAAAAAGCAGTGTAAAAAGTATCTTCGTTTTCATGATCATCTATAAAAGCGAAAGATACTAAGAATATTCAATGTTGCTTAAGCGTAGCGTTTGCCAGTTTTGCGTTTTAATCCTTCGTCAACAGATAAAGGCCCCGAACCCACTACCCAAAACATAATGAGCAGGAATAATACCAGTACCGAAAACCATAATTCTGAATTCGGCGAAGAGAAACCCGGGGTAAGGTTAACGAAAAACACTGCAAAAAGTAAGATTGGAATCTGAATGACTACTGCAAAGCGGGTAACTAAACCAAGCGTAATTAAAACGCCCCCAACCAAATGCGCGAATGCGACAACATGAATAGCTATACTGATCAGCACGCCAGAAAAGCCAAATACGTTGTTTTGTGTGATCAGATTCTGGAGTACCGATGTGTCGCTGATAAAAGAAACACCTTTTCCAAAAATGATCAGGCCAAGGATAATGCGCAGGTAATCCAGCCATTTTGAGTGATGAACATCTCCCCAATGTTCAATTTTACGGATAACGTTCATAATGAACCTCCATTTTTTATGTGAATGATATAATAAGTTACGGATTTAAATTGATTTATCAAATAATTCGCTGGAAATCAATGCCATTAAGCTTGAATCATATTTATTTAAATTTTACGCATTGATGTAAAATTAACATAAAATTAATTTGTACCGTTTCGGTATTTGGTATGAATTTCGTATTATTGCTTGAATAGATAGGTTTTTTATCATGAGCAAAGAAATATTAGAGTTTTCTGTACAAGTAGATGAAAAATTTGACCTGAAATTTAATTGGTTGGATGGCTTTTGGGGCGCTGCGTTTAAATTTTTTGGAAAATAATTTTTTAAAATCTAAATTTTCTTAACGAACAATCACGGTTCGAACACTACAGTATTGCCTAATCTTTCTTGATTAACTGGAATTTAAGCCCTCCGCCTTTCTACCCTCTACCTTTAACCTCTTTTTTCTATATTTGCAAAATAATGAGTAGAAGAAAACCCGGTACGGTAACTATTGTTCCAAACGTACATATAATCGATATTGCTGAAGAGGGAAAAGGTGTTGGAAAGGCCGACGAGTTGGTCATTTTTGTTGATAAGGCTGTTCCCGGTGATGTTGTAGATGTTAGGTTGACCAAAAAGAAAAAGAATTTTGCAGAAGCCATCATTGAACAACTGCACGAAAAATCGGAACTACGCACCGATCCTTTTTGTCCTCATTTCGGAACCTGTGGCGGTTGCAAATGGCAGCACATGGGCTACGATGCACAGTTAAAATTTAAACAGAAAAATGTTGAGGCTGCTTTACAACGTCTTGGTAAAATAGATACGTCTGGCACTGAACCGATTTTAGGTTCGGCAAAAAACAGGTATTACCGGAATAAACTCGAATTTACTTTTTCGAACAAACGTTGGTTAGAAAAAACGGATATCGAACGTGAAGAGGATTTTGATATGAATGCGCTGGGTTTTCACGTGCCCCTGCGTTTCGATAAGATTTTAGATATCGAACACTGTTACCTGCAGGATGAGCCTTCTAATTCGATCCGAAATTCGGTGCGCAAATATGCTTCGGACAATAGTTTGTCTTTTTATGATTTACGTAACCATGAAGGTGCTTTACGCAACCTGATTATCCGTACTTCCACTACCGGAGAGGTAATGGTAGCAGTAGTTTTTGCTTATCCGGAGCAGGAGCAGATTGATGGCCTGATGAATTTCCTAAAGACAGAATTCCCTCAGATTACTTCATTACTATATATCGTTAACCAAAAGAAAAATGATACGATTTTTGATCAGGATGTGGTAGTGTTCTCTGGTAGAGACCATATTTTCGAAGAAATGGACGGCATCCGATTTAAAATTGGTGTGAAATCTTTTTATCAGACCAATTCTGAGCAGGCTTTCGAATTATATAAAATTACCAGGGATTTTGCGGGGTTTAAAGGCGATGAGCTGGTTTATGATTTATACACCGGTGCAGGTACGATTGCGAATTTTGTTGCAAAGAATGTAAAGCAGGTAGTAGGCGTAGAGTATGTACCAACCGCTATTGAAGATGCAAAGTTTAATTCTGAGTTAAATGGGATTGATAATACGATCTTTTATGCCGGAGATATGAAGGATATCCTTACTTCAGAATTTATCCTGGCTCATGGCAAACCAGATGTGGTAATTACCGATCCGCCAAGGGCCGGCATGCATGCGGATGTAGTACAGCGCTTGCTGGAAATGGAAGCAGAAAAAATTGTTTATGTGAGTTGTAATGCAGCTACACAAGCAAGAGATTTAGAGCTGTTGAAAGAAAAATACGATGTAGCACGCATTAAACCGGTGGATATGTTTCCACACACGCAACACGTAGAAAATGTGGTATTGCTAAAGCTGAAAGCTTAATATGTAAAATGGAAGATGTATGATGGAACCTTAAAACGTTTCAACATTCGAACTTTTCAACAACAAAAAATGGATAGAGAAGAATTATTAAGTGCAACGCCAGAAGATAGTGGGGCACCACAAAAACAGGAAAGCCCGCTGGTAAGTTTAGAGAAAGATCTGGAGTTTTACGCGGATGCCGTAAGGGAAGTTGCTATTGAAATTATGGTTGAAGGCATTTCAGCTTACCCTATTTTTATTGCGCACCAGCACGAAGTGAACATTGGCGAGCTTATTTTAAATAAAGAAGAACTCAATACCAACTGGACCATACAGGCTTCAACATTAGAAGAGTTTGTAGAAAAAGGAATTATCAATAAAGAAAAAAAAGAACCTTTCTTAAAGGTTTATAAAAAGCCTGAAGATTTTATGTGCGTATTCGTGATCGTTCCTGAAGGTGCCAACTTTATTTATTATCCCTACAAAAAAGGCAGAGGGTAGAAGGTTTAAGATTTCCTACTATGGCCCGTTAACCACCAGGATCTGTAAAATCCATTAATCTGTGCAACCACCTTCCAAAAAAAAACGCTGCTTTGCATCCACAAAGCAGCGAGTTATCATTAACTAAACTAAACTCTTAATTTACGTGGTGGACATCTCCGCTTTTTGAGCTCGATGTTTTCTTTAGGGAGGCATTCCCTTTGTAGCTCACATCACCACCACCACTTGCACTTGCTTCAAGGCCTTTATTTACATAGAGATTGACATCCGAACCGCCAGAAGCCTGTACTTTTGCATAATCTGCAATTAATTCATAGGCATCAATATCGCTGCCTCCGCTCGATTGGATGGTCATATTTGCTGCTTTGCCTTTTAAATCGAGGTCGCTGCCACCACTCGATTGAATGGATAGGTCGTTACAAACTACAGTCAGTTTTAAGTCCGAACCTCCCGAAGAACGGAGGGCAAGCTTATCTGTTTTGATCTGGTTTTGTGTAAAAACATCCGATCCTCCCGATGCCGCTAGTGCATTTAATGTTTTAAAACTCACGTAAGCTTTAATGACACGGTTTTTAAACAGGCCGCTCCAATTAATGCCATCTTTGAATTTTATATTGATATTGCTGCCGTTTTGTTCAACAACGATATCCTTTAAGGTTTCCGAATCAGATTTTATACTTACGCTTTCGCTATTGCCCTGGGTAAGGTATAAATCTATTCCACTGCTCACCCCTATACTGTTAAAGTTTTTTACCGGGAAATTTTTCGCTTCCTGTGCTTTAGCCATATAGCTGGTTACGATCATAAATAAAATGGCGGATGATTTGGTGATGATTTTCATAATTGTATTTCGTTAAATGATTCTTGATTGTCATACCGCAATGTTCCTGGGATGATAATTCAAGATTTTGTGTTTTGGTTATTGATTAGACGCATCTCTAACCGAAACGTTGCAAACAATCGAAATTATTTTTAAAATAGTTTGAATTTCATGCTTAAAATCGTTCTTTTTGTATTCAATCCTTTTTATACAATGGCATCGCAATTACTTATTCTTAACAAGAAGCAGATTCAGCAGAAAATAGACCGCATAGCTTATCAGATATTGGAAGACAACCTGAACGAAAAAGAAATTGTACTTGCCGGTATTTGGGACCGCGGGTACAAACTGGCGCTTAGGTTGGAGAAGGTACTTAAAAAGATCTCTGGATTTAAATTGACCTTATTGCGTATCGATTTACAAAAGGAAAGCAGTAAACTGGTTGCCTCAACCGATCTGGGTGAAAGCCATTGGAAAAATAAAGTGATCATTATTGTTGATGATGTGTTGAACAGCGGTAAAACCCTTGCTTACGGTTTGGGTGTTTTCTTAAATACGCCGCATAAAAAAATCCGTACGGTTGTTCTCGTAGACCGGAGCCATAAAATTTTTCCCGTAGCTACTGATTTTGTAGGATTAGAACTTGCCACTATTCTAAAGGAACATGTAGATGTAGTGATGGA
>Ga0163161_10000823_pt1 | contig 24283 bp, 23 predicted proteins | sample S45metaG_FD_129847 | JGI IMG/M metagenome (GOLD analysis project Ga0163161, IMG submission 129847) | Switchgrass rhizosphere microbial communities from Kellogg Biological Station, Michigan, USA - S4-5 metaG | ecosystem: Host-associated > Plants > Roots > Rhizosphere > Soil | place: USA... | reverse complement strand
GTATTCTAAAGTTGAGGAGAGAGGACAAAGCGCTTCCGGATGAATACCGTGACGTACAGAAACAGATTATCAAGCATAAAGAGAAATATTACATCCGCTTTGCAGGCAAAACCTATGAGATCCTGAGGTATATCTACAAAGGTGAAATTGTTGGCTACCAGCCTCCGCAATTTCATATTCCGGAAAGGAATTGACTGTGAATATAATCTACAACCGTTACCAGGTGGTGTGATTGCTCAAAGACTTTTAGTTGCCTGTCGGCCCCGGTACCCTCATCCAAGATTTTCTGCACGTGAGCCAGGCGATGGCGACTACCGAGTTGGTCCACCACGGGGTCTATAAAATCCAATAGTTCATAAATGAGCACGCGGGTGTTTACTTCCTCTTCTTTTCCAAAATCAATGAGCCTTCCATCAACGCCGTAGCGGCCGGCCCGCCATTTATTTTCATTGATGAGAGCCCGTGAGTATTGAATAAAGTTCAGGTTCTTGTTGCGAAGCATATAGATACGCGCGCAAATCGCCTGGAACATGGCAGCGATCGTGATCGTTTCATCAACCGTCATCGGAACATCACAAATGCGAAATTCCACTGTATTGAAAAATGGATGGACGCGCAGATCCCACCAGATCTTCTTTGCATTGTCGATGCAGTTCGTCTTCACCAGTAATTTCACAAAGTTGTCGTATGCTTCGATGCTGTCAAAGGCTTCGGGGATGCCGGTGCGAGGGAACTTGTCAAATACTTTGGTGCGAAAAGATTTGTAGCCTGTAAGCCTACCTTCCCAAAACGGAGAGTTTGTACTGAGCGCATAAATATGCGGCAGGAAATAACGCGTACTGTTGGCAATGTGATTGGCCATCTCACGATTTTCCATTCCCACGTGTACATGCAAGCCAAAAATGAGGTTACTTCGGGCCGCCTCCTGCAATTCATTAACCAATTCATTGTAACGAATGTGATCCGTAATGAGCTGGCTTTCCCAGTGGCTGAAAGGATGCGTACCGGATGCTCCCACCCAAAGACCCAGGTCATCTGCGATGCCTGAAATGGTGCGGCGCAATGTGGAAACGTCTTTATGGGCTTCGTCGATATCCTGGCAAATATCTGTGCCCACTTCCACAACGGCCTGGTGCATCTCCGCCTTCACCTTGTCTTTAATTACTTTTTGACCTTCCGTCACGATCTTTTGTTCATGACTTTTCAACTCGCGCGTCTGGGGATCGATCACCATGTACTCTTCTTCAACGCCAAGTGTAAAATGCTTATAATTGATATTGGCCATCTGAAATTTTTACGTCTTGAAATGCGGTATAATAATTGTTCAACAACAATCACGGTGCAAGAGGCGTCTTGTTAACACTTCTTTTCAAATACTCACCCCAGTGGAGGTTATCGACACCCTCTTTATGCGATTGAGCTTTTTCGATTGCAAATTTTGCAGCCGTCTCTACCACCCATTCAAAATTTTCTTCGCCTACGCTTGCTTTGTCGGCATCCGGGGCAGGATTGCAAAAATCAATCGCGTAGGGAACGCCATTTCTCAGGGCCAATTCAACCGTATTAAAATCGTAACCGAGGTAGTGATTGATGCGAAGTACGATATCCTCCATTAGCTTGTGGCGCTCGGGACTTGGTTGAAATCCCGCCACATAGCGGAGATGATGCGGATTGCGCGGTTCGTAGGGCATGATGCGTACATGCTTTCCGCCGATGCAGTAGCAGCGATAGTATTCTTCAAAGATAATTTCTTCTTGCAGTAACATCACCAACTGGCCCGTTTCTGCGTGTTTTTCAAAGAAATCATCCATACTGCGCAGCTTATATACATTCTTCCAGCCACCACCCGCAAAGGGTTTCATGTAGGCGGGGAATCCAACATAATGAAAAATGCCTTCCCAGTCGAGCGGATAAGCGAGGTTGGAAAATGAATCTTCAGACGTGTCTGTTGGCAAATCGCGTGAGGGCAGAATAACCGTTTTGGGAACTGGTACGCCAATTTTGGTAGCCAGTGCATTATTAAAAAACTTTTCGTCGGCGCTCCACCAGAATGGATTATTGATAACGGCGGTGCCACTGATGGCTGCGTTTTTGAGAAACGCCCTGTAGAAGGGAACGTCCTGCGAAATGCGATCGAGGATCACTGCATAGCCGCTTGGTTCCCCCTGCATCACTTTATCGATGCGAACAGACTCGGCTACCACACCATCCACCTTTTTACTATTCACCCGGTCCACAAAAGCCAGGGGAAAAGACCGTTCCTTACCGTGCAAAATGCCAATTTTTTTCATGTGAGTGTTTTTAGGAGTGACAATGGGTAGCTATCAAATCTATTTTTTTTGGTGCAGATAAACAAATCGGCATAAACTGTGATTTCACAGGGGCTTAGATGAACTTATTGTTAGATCTTTTCCTTTATATTTGGGCCTTTATGCAATCCACCAACGTGCAGGGTATCCTTGTTGAAAATAAATTGTTGGAATCAGCCCATCTGGAAAGAGAAGTAAAAGTAGATTTCTACCTCCCGGCGAACCCGACGGGAGAATTCAGCCTCCTCCTTATCAATGACGGACAGAACATGGAAGAACTCGGCCTTGCAGAAATCCTGGAAGGACTGAATAAGGCCGGTGAGCTAAGGCCGCTGATTTGCGTGGCCATTCATGCCGGAATTGATCGAAAACTTGAATTCGGCACGGCCGGCATTCCCGACTATAAGAATAGGGGAACAATGGCCGGAAATTATACGCAATTTGTTTTTGAAGAATTATTGCCTTTCATCAGGCTTGAACTTGGCATTTACCAATTTGTTGAAAAAGCATTTGCAGGATTTTCGCTGGGCGGATTGTCGGCGCTGGATATCGTTTGGCGCCATCCCCATCAATTTAGCACCGTGGGTGTTTTCAGCGGATCGTTTTGGTGGAGAACAAAGAGTTTGGCGGATGGCTATGATGAAGCAACAGACCGGATCATGCATGACCTGATTCGCAAAGGGCATTACGCCCCCTGGCTGAAATTCTTTTTTGAAACAGGAGCGATGGATGAGAGTATGGACCGAAACAACAACGGCGTTATTGATTCGATTGATGATACCCTTTCACTCATCGATGATCTGGTAGCTAAAGGTTATGATCGTGAAAAAGATATTTTTTACCTGGAGTTAAAAGATGGCAAACATGATATTCCTACCTGGGGTAGAGCGATGCCAGTGTTTTTGAAGTGGGCATTTGCCTCAGGCGGAGCCTGAGGCTGGGCCACCGTCCACTCATTTATGCACCGCCACGGTTGGAGGATTCTTTCCAATCACATCCACACGAACTTTTGTCAGTCCTTTATTGATATAGCCCAGTTTTTGGGCTGCTGCACGACTTAAATCAACGAGTCTTGGATTCTTCGGATGCAACCTATCATTCACCTTCACAACGACTGATTTCTTGTTGCTTAAATTGGTGACCTTGATCCATGTGCCAAGTGCAAGCGTATTGTGCGCTGCGGTCAGTTTCTTGCTGTTGTAAATTTCACCGTTTGCGGTTTTCCGCCCATTGAATTTGTCGGAATAAAAGCTGGCCGTGCCATACTGAGGGGTCGTCGGTTTTTTCTGGGATTTCTTATGCTGTGCGGCTAACAGGAATGGGATGGAAACGCAGAGGAAGAGCGTAACCCATATTCTTTTTGATAAATGTGATGAAAAATTCCAGTACATGGTTCAGAAATTAGCCCTAAACTGCTTCTAGAACGCTGGAAAAGGGGCGCATATTTCATTCCGTCTACTGGATACGGAAATACTTTTCCCGGAGATACTTGTCGTCTCCGTAAATATCGTCAAATAATTTCAGCCTTCCATCCTTGCCCACCGATGTAAAATACCTGATATATATCGGGATCCTTTCCGAAGGACTGACCCAATGTTTTTCCTTCCTGGCAATCCAGGCTGCAACCGTGTCTTTTGGATACCTAAGCGAATCATTGCGAATGAGGTAGTGAGAAAAATGAACCCAATCCTGTACGCGAATGCATCCATGGCTAAGTGCCCTGTTATTGCGTCCAAACAAGGACCGCGCATTCGTATCGTGCAGATATACACTATACTTATTGTCGAAATTAAATTTTATTACGCCCAGCGAATTGTCGTCGCCCTGCCTTTGCTTAAGTAAATAAGGGAAATGATCTTTGTCCAATTTTTTCCAATTGATGGTGCTGGGATAAAGTACGCTATCATTCTTATCTACCACCATCAGGTTTTCTTTGGCGAGGTAATTGGTATCCTTCTGGATTTTTGGCAGCATCTCTTTCATGATGATGCTGAGGGGAACCGTCCACTGCGGAAGCGTGACAAAATTTGTGATCTTGCTGGTAAGCACCGGGCTTCGGGTTTGCGGACCTCCAACAATGACCTTTGATTCCATGTTGAGGGTGTCGGTGTCCCACACCTGCATGTAAAAACCAGGCAGGTTCACAAAGACATAACGGTTAGGCATACTGTCTGGCAATTGCTTGTACCGGTCCATGTTGATGGCAATCCTGATAAACTTTTCTTTATCGGTATTGTTCAGCGCCTTCACCAATTGGGTGCCATATTTCCCATCCACCTTTATTTTCAGTTCGGCTTCTGCTTTGCGAATAGCAGCGGCCAACTCAGCTGTGTCTGCCACATGTGTGTTAAAGGTAATGTAGCTGCTTTCGAATAACCTTGCCTGTAATTGTTTGATGAAGGTCATGGAATCTTTGAAGGGATATATCACATAAGTGTGTGGTGTGCGATCCATGCTGTCGAGAAATTGCTTCAATCCCGATTTTAGTTCGTGATAGCCGGCCTGGCGCGGTTCAAGCGCTTCAAACACGGCCGCCATATTTTTTTCCCCAAGCATTTTTCGCAAGCGCGAAACAAAGAAATCGTCGTTGGTGAGCGTGTCTTTGCGAAGTGTCACGCTGTCTTTTGGAAGTCTTCCCAATTTCACATCCCGAAGCATTTGCATGAAGCCATCGGTGTACATCAGATCGGCGCGGGTCCAAAGCGCGGCGTCGAGCCTTGCGGCAGAATCGAGACTAATCTGGTTGCGAAGTCGGTGAATATTGGGGATATGGTAGTCGTAAGGCATTAGTCCCCATTCATCGGCGTGGTCCATAAAACGCATCAGCGTGTCAGCAATGGGAAGCCATTTTTGATTCTCACTCCAGATGGGCGTGTAATTGACGGCCTTGTAAAATGCGACGACCGCGTTAACCTGGGTGAGCCGGGTGGTATCTGCAATACGGCCATTGTTTTGTAATGCATATTCCAGCACCTCGCTAATATTTTGCGTGGTGATGGGCTTCAATTCTTCAGGCGTTTGAACAACTACGCTGGGTTTTGGGGGAGGGGCTTTCTCAGTATTGTTGCAACTCCACAATACACATAAAAAAAATAAATATATAAGAGAGGAGCGCTTAGGATATGCCATATTCACAAATAAATTTCAACCCCAAAATTGGCTATCTTCAGCCGGGGCCATTAAAAAGCATGTAATGTTAGTAAATTTCCAAAAACCCGGGACCATTTTATTTAGCCTGTTCACTTCAATTTTCTTTTTCTCTCAGATTAGGGCCCAGAATATATCTAACGATCCCGGACAATTGAAAATTATCAATGATCGCAAAGATTACGAGAACCAGGTGAAGGCCGATAGCAACCTGCGAATGGTAAACCTTACAAAAATGATTCCCGGCCTGGTTATCGACCTAAGGTATGCCGGCAAAAACAATTTTATGTCCCGGGCCATGTACAAAAAGAATCTTTCCTACACTTTTCTCAGGCTTCCCGCGGCCAGGGCCCTGGCGGCCGTTCAGTCAGAGCTTGCCAGCAAAGGGCTTGGTTTGAAAATATATGATGCCTACCGGCCGTATTCCGTAACGGTTGAATTTTGGAACCTGGTTCATGATGAGCGCTATGTAGCCAATCCGGCAAAGGGTTCGGGCCACAACCGTGGCATAGCAGCAGATTTGACAATAATAAATTTGAAATCGGGGAAGGAGTTAGACATGGGTACCGGATTCGACAATTTCACCGATTCAGCTCATCACAGTTTCAAACAATTCCCAGATTCGGTTTTGGCTAATCGCGAATTACTCAAAACGACGATGGAGAAATATGGATTCCACCTATTTGAAACAGAATGGTGGCATTATTTCTGGGGCGAGGCGGAGGGATTTGATGTGCTTGATTTGGACTTCAAGGTACTGAAGTAGATAACCGGTTAACCAGTTGATCAGTTAACCGGCAAATCAACTGGTCAACTGGTTAACTGGTTAACTACTCACTTTACTCCTCCTTCTTCCCAAATATCCTTTTAAATAATCCTTTCTTCTTTTCAGGCTTTTCTACCGGTTCTCCCATCTTCTTACTGTTGCCTTCATTCTTCTTGACTTCCTTCAAAACTTTCTCTTCTTCCGGAAGAAGCTGAGATTCCGGAGCCACTTTTTGCGAGCCGTCATCAACCGGTACATCTATATAATCTTTCGCGCCATTGCCAACATTTTCACCTTCTGCGGGCGGCGGCAATTCACCATTGGAAAGATTTTCATAATCCATGATGGCTTCGTTCTGCAAGCTCTGCGGCTTTACAAATTTTGCGCCTGCATCGATGCCCAGGCTCTTTTCTTTGTAGATCTCCTGGAAGAAATATGCCCATGCAGGCATCGCCATGTCTGCACCACCACGGGTGTTCAACAACCTTAGGAAGGGATCGTCACAGCCCACCCATACACCAGCGAGCAATTGCGGACTGTATCCAATAAACCAGCCATCGGCATTATCATTGGTCGTTCCGGTTTTGCCGGCAATCTCGCTCTGAACATCGTACACGCCGCGCATGGCCCTTCCGGTTCCGAAATCAACCACGCCCTGCATCATCTTCGTCATGATGTACGCATCGGCCTCGCTAATTACTTCTTCCCGCTTTGGCGTAAACTGTACCAATACGTTCCCATTGCGGTCTTCAATACGAGAGATGTAAATGGGTGTTGTGTTATAGCCACCGCCCGGGAACATCGTATAAGCGCGCATCATTTCAATTAGTGAAATATCTGCAGAACCCAGCGCAATGGAAGGGTAGGGTGGAATCTTACTCTCGATTCCGCATTTCTTAGCAAAATCAACTGTGCTTTGAACACCCAATTGGTTAATCAGGTAGGCTGCTCCTGGGTTTTTCGAATAGGCAAGACAAATTGCCATCGGACCGCCGGTGCCGCTGATCTGTTTATTTCCCATCATAATGGGGCCATCTGGCAATACTGTTTCCGGAGTAAATCCATTCATCACGGCCAGCGTGTATAAAATGGGCTTGAATGTTGACCCCACCTGGCGCTTGGTGTCTATATTGGCATGGTCGAACTTGAATCGCTTGAAATCAATGCCACCCACCCATGCCTTCACCTCACCCGTCAAAGGGTCCATGGCCATGAACGCGCATTGCATCAGCACCTTGTGGTACCTGATAGAATCGAGCGGCGTCATGATCGTGTCCTTCTCGCGCTTGGTATTCCAGGCAAACACTTTCATGGGCACCTTTTGATAGAAACTCTTTTTGATGTCGGCCTCTGCAACGCCATCATCCTTCATGTTTCTCCACCGATCAGATTCTTTCATGGCCTTCTCCAAAATATCTTCATGACCTTTCCAAACTGATCCATTTTTTATGTTGGGCTGGTTGCTGAAAACCTTCTGCATATTTTGCATGTGTCGTGCAACTGCGAGCTCTGCATAATACTGCATGATGGGATTGATGGTGGTGTAGATCTTCAAACCATCTTTGTAAATGTCATAAGGCTTGCCGGTCTTGGGATTCTTATTTTCCTTGCACCATTTCTTAACGTCGTCTCTCAACTTATCCCTGAAGTAAGGCGCCCAACCACCGTTCTCATCCATTTTCTTGTAATTGAGCTGAATGGGTTTTAGCTTGAGTTGTTGTCCTTCAGAAGGCGGCAGAAAATCATTAGCCACCATCAGGTTGATCACGGTGTTCCTGCGATCCAGCGCAGCCTTTGGATTCCGCCTCGGGTTGTAAAGTGTGTTTCCTTTCAACAAGCCGATTAAAACCGCAGCTTCTTCAACATTCAGCCGGTCGGGTTCTTTTTGGAAATATGTTTTGGCGGCGTTTCTGATTCCATATATTTCATCGCCGTAGCTCACCGTATTCAGGTACAGTGCAATAATTTCTTCCTTAGTGAAATTCCGCTCCAACTCCAGGGCCACAATCATTTCTTTCACCTTCTCGATCATGCGCGTAACCCGGTTGGTACTTCCCTGGCCGAGCAGGTTTTTCGCCAATTGCTGGGTAATGGTACTTGCGCCTCCGTCACTTCCCAATTTTACCATAGCGCTTGCCAGCCTTCTGGCATCCAGACCGGAATGATCAAAAAACCGTTTGTCCTCAGTTGCGATCAATGCATTGACAACATTTTTCGAAATGTCCCTGTAAGAAACATTGCTGCGGTCTTTCAGGAAGTATTTCCCCATGAGGGTGCCGTCTGCAGCGTATACTTCAGAAGAAGAAAGGACGGAAGGATTTTCCAGCTCGGCGAGGGAAGGCAGACTGCCAAAAACTCCGAAGCTTACAAGCAAAACCATCAGGATGATCAGGCTCAGGCCGATAAAGAAAACTCTCCAAAGTATTTTTACTGCTTTTGACATGGCAAAAACGATTGATGTGCGTTAGTTAGCAATAAGTATGCAAAAACTGTGCTCAAGGAACAGCTGATTTGAAAACCACGGGTTTGATCCTCAGGGTTTTTTCTCAGTTCCATAAACGTTAAAAGTACGGGAATCGACATGTCCCTGCTGTTGGAAAAATCTTAAATGATCAGAACCTGCCGGGGAAATTGCCATTCAGGAATTTGCGATAGCCTTCCAGGTCCTTGGTGGATTTCAGGGTTTCCAGGTTATCTGCCGAAATGATCATGAATGAATATTTGTCGGTTGTTAGCCAAGGAACAATTTCCAAGGGCGCCAATTTGCGTGTCTTGTCCACATAATCCATGGCTGAAATGGCGTCGGGGAAGGGGTTCATCAATATAAACTTGTGCGTATCATCCAGGTTAAATGGACTTATTTCCAATGACATTGAGCCATATTTCTCCTTGTTATAGCGATTGAATGCATTTCGGGCTTCGTTTGCAAATACCTGGTCCACCTTATCCAACATGATGACCACATAGTGACTTGCATTCAATTGCAGGGTGTACCCGGCAATGGGTGCTTTGGCAGCCGGCATTTTGATCTTTGCCGAGTCGATTTTGCCAACCACCTTGTTGTCTTTAATTGTTGGAGCGGCGGCCTGGTTTGGATTCACGCCGACCTTTTTAATCGAATCCAAGGAGCTGGGCCTCACCTCAACAACGGGTGGTTCAAGAGGTTTGGGCGTTTCCTCCACCACTCCCAAAGAGTCTTCCTTAGCACGTTCCACTTTTAGATTTGTAAGGTAGTTTTCTATCTCTCTTCTCCTGCTCAATACGCTGATCATCGTTTTTACTTTCGGGATCATGGGCGATGTGGGATGCAGTGCAGTTATCTTCCTGAGCTTATCGAGCGCCAGGGAATCCTTATGCTGCCTGATATAATAGACCGATTCGATGTAAAGCAATTGAGGCGTCCAATTGGTTTCGTCAAATTGTTCATCTGCCTTTCTCTTCAAAGCAAATGCACTATCGAACTGGCCTTCTATGAAGAGATCATAAACCTGCTCATAGGCTTTCGTCGCGTCTTTCGTGTATTTATTTTGTTCTTCCTTAGAAGCCACCGGGTTGTCGATGTAATGCAGATATCTGCCGGAAGGGAAACTTCTTTTCAGCCAATCCTTGTACAACGCCGCCTTGTCGAGCTTGCCCAATTTTGTATAGCAGAAATACAGATCGAATACAACCTCTTCCAGGTGCGGCGTATTCGGAAACCTTTGAAGTAATTGTTCAAATGCAATGACTGCTTTTTCGTAATCTTCCTGCTTGTTCATAAAAATGACGCCAAGGCTGAAAAGAGAGGAATGGATGGTGTCATTTGATTTTTGTAAGGCTTCAGGCGTGAGCGGTAAATTCTTCATCAATCCTTCAAAGGTGACATCCGACACCTCGCTCTTTTTCAAACCCTGCGCCTGTTCTTCGGGCGCCGCAACCACAACTGCGGCATTAATGTCGGCCTGCCTTCTCCAGTTGTCAACATTGGGCCGGTTGCTGCCCCATTTGTTCTTGAAGTCCAGGTACCCTTTTGCCTTGATGGAAGTGTTGTAAAAATACCAGTCGCCCTTATTGTCCACCGTTGCAAAAAGATCTATGACCTGTGTGTTTCTCAAATTGGGGTTGTCCATATTGAGGTTGAGCTCTTCTGATTCTTTCAGCCCCATGGCGCGCTTCAATCTTTTAACTTCTGCCTTTACATATTCATCCCGCTCTTTCTCGGGCATGGCCGCAACCTTCTGCAGACTATCCTCACGGGTCACTACAAGGTATAACTCCACAATTTCACGAAGGATGTCTTTCCTGGCGCGAATGGTCGATGTTCCAGGCGTCAATCCGGTGAGCACAGGATCGGAAAGGTTGAGGCTGTCATAAGCCGAGTAAGACATCAGGTAATGTCGCTTGTCGTAGGCGATGTTTCCAAGGAGGTATAAGGATTTATTACGCTGAGCACTGTTGCCAAGGTTGTAGCGAACACTTTTCTGAAGGTATCCTTCTGCCGTGTTTACGCTGTCGCGCAACAATTCCATTTCAGCCGCGGTATAATAAATCACGTCCCGATAACTCTCATATTGTGCGCGCTTCGCCATCTTGATCAGGGCCTTGATGTTTTCGTCGATGATTTTCGCTTGATCGTTGCCGGTAGTCAGCCGGATCTCGGCAAGGCGTGAAAAAACTTCAAGCACGGGATCGGTGGTGTGGGTAAGTGCCTTGTCATAAAATTCGCCGGCTGTGGATTTCTTCCCGGTTTTCTCGTAAAGCTGGCCGAGCAGGTACTCCCACCTTGCCTTTTCCTGTGCATTGGCCGCATTGTCGAGCGACTGTTCCAGGTGAATGACGCAACTGTCCCACATTTCACTGTTGTAATACCAGTAAGCCTGCATTTCGTGAAGCGAGGCATTCAATCGCTTTGGAAAGTAGGGGTCTCGCTTGAGCGTTTCCAGCAGGCCAGCCGCTTCGTTCATCGCATTCTTTTCGATATATGTGCGAACCAGCCAGAGTAAGGCTTCGTTTCGGCTGGGCGGAAGCGTAAAGGTTTTATCAACGATATTCCTATTCTCTTTGGTCGCAACAGAATACACACCTTCGTCATTGTTCAAATTGCTGCCCACAAATTTCTGGTACCCGATTTCCTCTTTTGTGCGTGGCTGAAAATAATAATTGATATACTGAAAAGTAATTCGCGCGGTATCGAAATTCTTTTTTAAAAAATAGGCCTTGCCCATCAACATATACATGTTGTCGATCCAATCATTTCGCAGGTCGTGCAGCAGGATCGCAGCATTGCTCTTGATGATCACAGAATCGAGATCATTTTTCTGGCGTGCTGTATTTTCCAGTGTGTAGTTGTAAAAGGGGAGGAGCTGGGTGTAATCTTCCTTGAAGGATAATTTCGCGCGATTGATGATGTCGTTGATCTTGTTGTTGCCGTTGAAATAGTAATTGTAATGGGTACCGGTATTTTGGAATGCGCGTTTTACCGGGTTGAATTTCCCTTTGTCCGACTTTTCGGAAGCGAGGGTGCGGTTTTCGTATTTTTTGGGCTTCTGGATATCGGGCACGACACCGGGTTGGGACCAGGCTTGAAGTGCCAAAGCAGCTGCAAGCACAACCCCCGCAAGAAATTTGCTGAATAAACGGCTGAAAGACATGTACGCGCTTAAATGCTATAAACTGGTTTTCAGTAGAATTATTTCAATATGACCGTTCTATTTTGGGAGTAATTTTAATCTGACCCACGAAGTTATTACTTTTAGGCCTAACGAACTCAGATGGCTAAACTATTCGATACTACTCAAACCCTCCAGCGACTTCGCAACAGGTACAGGCTGGTCATTATGAATGATGACACCTACGAAGAAATTGTCACCTTTAAATTGTCCAGATTAATACTTTATACGAGTTTGTGCACAATATTTGTAGTGCTTGTGGGGTTAACTGTTGGGTTAATTGTTTTTACTCCACTCAAGTACTATATTCCGGGTTATGGTGATCAGGCACAGCGAAGAGAGATGACGACGCTCAAGTTCAGAGCAGATTCCCTCGAGCAGGAAATGAAGTATAAGGAAAAGTACTTAGAAAGTATACGCAATGTGCTTTCGGGAAACGCAAAGATGAACCTGGACACGACGGAGTTGAAGGTTCCCGAGTTTGAGAAATCGCAAGACTAGTGCTAGTATTCCTATATAAACTTAAAATCCAGACCAATGTTTAATTCGAAATCCAAATCCGACAACGAAATCGTGTCTTCATCTTCATCTGCCACCGGTAATAGTCTGATCGGAGCCGGTACCACCATCAAGGGCGATATTTCCAGCAACGGCGACATTAGAATTGACGGAACCCTCAAGGGTAATATCATTGGCGGCGCCAAGGTATTGATCGGTCCCGACGGCGTGGTTGAAGGTGACATCGAGGGTAACCAGGCTGACGTGCTCGGAACCGTAAAGGGTAAAATCGTCGTAAAAGATTTGCTCAACCTCAGGGGGAAGGCCGTGATCAGCGGAAATATCCAGGCGGCGAAATTGCAGATCGAGCCAACGGTAACCTTCAATGGCCAATGCCACATGAACGGTAGTTCATCTTCAGCCAAAGAAGAAAAGGGAAAGGCTACGATTTTTGAAATGTCGGCAACCGATTCAACCCGGGCAGCAGCGAATGATAAATAGATTTTAGATTTTAGATTGTGGATTGTGGATAGGATTTATCTGCAATCCACAATCTACAATCCACAATCCAATTCCTCATATCTTTGCGGATATCGCATTCCCATGTCTGCACCTGCAAATTTTCGTCCTATCACGCCCCTGGTTCTGATTTTTGTCCTCATTAGTATTTTTTGCCTGGCCTTCCGATCCAAATTGTCTGAATGGAGTATTGATTGGAAACTCGTAGCCGCGGGCAATTTCATTTTGTTTCTTGTTTCACTCTTTAGCTATTACCTGCATTTTAAGGCGTTGACGACGGCCAACAACCATGCATTTCTTCGATTTGTATATTCTGCATTTATCGGCAAATTCTTCCTTATCCTTGCTTTTGTGGTGGTTTACGCATTGGCTGCAGGCAAGGCTTCTAATCGATACGGACTGTTTGCCTGCCTCGGCCTGTATATCGTGTATACCTTCATAGAGACGACTGCCCTGATGAAAATGAACAAGCGGAAAAATGCCTAAGAAAGAAGCCCCACTCCCTACGCTTCAGAATTTTCTTCCTGCCGGCGCGTATGAGCCGGTATCTCAATACTTGTTTCAATACAAGGTTCACCTTACCATTACGCGTGCGCGGGAATCTGTGCTGGGGGATTACAGGAATGCCGTGAATGGATCGAATCACCGCATTAGCGTGAACGGAAATTTGAATCCGTATGCTTTCCTCATTACGTTGCTGCATGAACTTGCCCATCTGTTAGCCTTTCAAAGCTATGGTCACCGAATTGCGGACCATGGTCGCGAGTGGAAGCAGGTATTCCGGCAGATCCTCACTCAATTTATCAATCACAAACTATTTCCGGCAGACATTGAACAGGCGGTCCTGTTGTCTATTCAGAATCCCGCAGCTACCAGTTGTTCAGATGATGACCTGATGCGCGTGTTGAGAAAATACGATCCCGTGAAAAATGGAATGCGGATGGTTGAGGAAGTCACGTTGGGAAATTGTTTCGAAGTGAAAGGCGGTAAGGTATTCAAGCGCGGAGAAAAGATCAGGAAGCGATACAAATGCATTGAAATTGCAACCGGGCGGGTGTATTTGTTTAGTCCGGTTTATGAAGTGAAAGAGTTGATTCGTTGATTCGTTGATTCGGTGAAGGGTTGGCAATTGGCGGGCCAGCCGCGTTCCGACATTGAAATCAAAATCATTAAATGACAACAATAGAAACCAATATTGGGAGGCTTGATCGAATTCTTGCGGTCCAAAATCTCCAAAATTATCAAAAGCTTCGCGACCCATTGCCAAGTCAGGGCATAGTCAGTTATTTCCAAAAAATTGGCCTACATGATGACAATCTTCAAAAGCTGTATTTATGGAAAGATGGATTCGATATGTTTTTGCAAAAAGGATTTTGTGACATTTTTTATTGTGGCTGTTATTCTTCTCTAGCGGCTGTTAGCAAGGAAATCGAAATGTTTCAAGATTCTAATATTTGGCCGACCGGATTCATTCCACTGCTTGATGCTCACGATGGAAGGTTTATGTTGTTTCATAATGAGAACGGGCCTAATTATGGCAAAATATACTATTTAGATCCACAAGGCACTGAGGGCCCCGAGCCATTTTACGATTCAATACTCACTTTCATTGATACTCAAATTGCCTGTTACGAAAACAATGTATACGCTTTGGACAAGAAAACAAATATGCTTGATATAGATTTGGACGAATTCGATCGAATTCGGATGATGCTCAACCCGATATCAGGTCGCCGCTGAGCGCGAATCAGAAATTTCATCGAAAATGTGGAAGAATCTTTGTTCACCTATAAAATGTATTGGTTACCCAATTAGCGAATCAACGAATCAACTCATTCACCTGCTTTTATTTTTTATCCAGAGGGATAAAAATGCCTTCGCCGATCGTCCCGTTCTTTACATGGTAAAGTGTAACACCAGATTTAAATTGCAGACCGCCGTCTTCCGACGGACCAATAACGGCAGCCGCTTGTTCAAAGCGTAAGGGTTGGCCGGTTGTATTTTTTAATGTGAATTGCTGGCTGCTATGATGATGACCTGCCAGCGCCAGGGGGAAATTATATTGTCGCAGGATGGCGATCACTTCACTGGCATTGGATACAACATGACGGTATTGTAATTCCCCTTTTTCTACTTCAACGGTTCGGTCGAAGCCGAATTCTTTAAAGTTCTCGAAACTCAGACCACCGGAAAAAAAAGGTATGTGGCAAAAAGTAACCACAGGCATATTTTGAGGAATCACGGCAAGGTCTTTTTTCAACCATTCTACCTGTGTGGAATCAACATGCCCATAATACCAGAGGTCTTCGAAATCAACTGAATTAAGTCCGACAAAATGAATACCACCGAAATTGAATGAATAATAATCAGGCCCGAAATAGTGATGAAACATTTGGCGGCCATATAGCGGATTTTTCGAACTGACCAGTGAAGACTGCCGTTCAATTCCAAAATTTTCGTGGTTACCCGGAACATTCCATACCGGAGTAGTCATTTGTTTAATCTGTTGCTGATAAAGTTCAAAATATCCTGTTGCCTCTTTTTCTGAAACACGTAAGGCATCCCGCACCAGGTCGCCGGTTACCAGCACAAAATCCGGTTTTACCGAATCCACTACTGCGCGGAGTTTCTCCATACGATCGATCGTTTTCTCACTGACATGTGTATCCGAAGCCTGAATAAAAGAGAATTCTTTGAGGTCGGGGATTTTTTCGATGGCAAAATCAAGTTGCACATTCGTTTGGCCATCCGGTATTTTTTGCCAGTATGATTTTTGTAGTTTATATCCAGAGGGTATACTGATAAATACAATATCATATCCAGGAACACCAGTCAGCTTGTAATTGCCCCCGGCATTCGTTTGTACGACATTTACCTGGTCACTTACGGCCACGCCGGCAACACCTGGTTCGTTATCGTCTCGGATACCATTCCCGTTCCGGTCGACAAAAACACGGCCGGATACGTTGACAGCGCTGGCAGACTGTTGTCCATACCCCGTCGCTACATTTAAAATATAACACCCGATGATAATGATCCGTTTCATATTCAATAATTAGATAAAAATACAGCAGGATGCCGAACGAAGCCCGATCAACTGATCAACCCGCCCCCAAATCCTTCAGCATCCAGATCCCGCATCCAAAATGCCCCGTATTTCCCAACGGGCCATCAATATACCTGAACCCAAATTTTTCATACACCGACATTGCTTTTTTCAACTCGGGCATCGTTTCAATATAGATTTTTTTGTAACCTTCTTCCCTTGCAAATTCGATACAACGACTAATGAGGTGTTTGCCGATTCCTTTGCCGCGCGCCTCGGGAAATAAATACATCTTAACAAGTTCTGCGGTATCATCTGCAAGCCCGGGAGAAGGAAAAATTCCTGCGCCTCCTATTATTTTTCCCAACCATTCTGCCACATAGTAAATGCTTTTTGGCTTGAGGAACATCTCATACAAATGATCAGTCGTATCATCATAATAAACCGTGCCTGGGCGGTTAGCGCCGAACTCCGCCAGCGTTTCGCGTATTAACCGGGCAACTGCGGGATTGTCTTCAGGCTGTATGGTTCGGAAATGAACCGTTTCCGGGCTCAAATTGGTCATCGCTAAAATTAAGGATCATTTAGAAAATGAAATAATACAGCAAGAGAATTGCGGCAAAGCTCATTAGAGCAAACGTAACCCATCCCACAATATTCGTGGCGGTATTGTTGACGTATTCGCCCATTACTTTCTTGTTGTTGCAAATATGCAATATAACGGCAATGAGCACCGGCGCCGTGAGTCCATAGAGAATTGCTGTGTAAAGCAGCGCTTTTACCGGACTGATATTGGTAAGGTTGATCAGCATTCCTACCATTACCGATATGATGATGACGATGTAAAAGCCCCTGGCTTCAAAAAATTTCTTATCCAGGCCTTCCTGCCAATTGAAAATACTGGAGATGATATACGACATGGATCCGGCAAGCACGGGAATAGCGAGGAAACCTGTTCCGACGACACCAAGGGCAAAAAGGAAGTAGGAGAGGTTCCCGGCCAATGGCTTAAGGGCTTTGGCAGCGTCTTCCACGGTGTCTATTTGGTGAATACCCGCAGGAAATAGTACCGACCCTGCGGTGAGAATGATGAAATACATCACCAGCGCCGAGAAGAACATGCCGTAACGCACGTCTTTTTTCATTTCCGGGAGCAGGAATTTGTCAACAATGATGTTCTTCTTCCTGCTGCGCATGCTTTCCACCTCCATCGAAGTTTGCCAGAAAAATAAGTAGGGCGAGATGGTTGTTCCCAGGATGGCAACGAGGATGAGCAGATAATCTTTATTGAAATGAATTCTTGGGACGAAGGTATTGTAGAGAATGGAGCCCCAATTTTGTTTCACCAAAAAAGGAACGATAAGATACACCAGCAAAACTGCGCATAGCCATTTCAGTATGGCAGCGATTTTGAAATAAGGCAATTTGATAATGGCGATAACGAGTATGGCCATTGACAGCAGACTGAACAAAGAAGCCCTGATGGCAGGAAACATCAGGTTGAAGACGGCGCCCATGCCCGCTATATCGGCTCCGATGTTCAGCACAATGGCCGGGCAGGACAGCACGACCACGAAATAGAGTAGCCATCGGGGATAGTGTTCCTTCAACACGCCGGTAAGACCATGCTGCGTAACGATTCCAATCCTTGCACACATTTCCTGGATCGCGCTCATGAGCGGAAAAGTGAAGACCGCAGTCCACAAGGTTGACAATCCGAATTGCGCACCAGCCTGCGAATAAGTTGCAATGCCCGATGGATCGTCATCACTCGCGCCCGTTATTAATCCGGGTCCAAGTGACTTGAAGAATTCATTCAGCTTGCCGGCTTCTTTTTGAAAGATATTCATTGGATCCCGTTATTCATTTTCTAAAAATAACCAAAGGATGCATGCCGGAAATAAAAAAGCCCGCCTGGGCGGGCTTTTTTAAAAATATATTGATTCAATTAATTTGGTTGAAATACAAGGGTAGCTTCAGTAGGCGTGCCCGACACATCCACAAAGCTGCTTGCTTTTAATGACGCTTCAGTCAATTCCTGCAGGGTCAGCGTATCAGATTGGCCACCCGCTGATGCAAGTCTGAGCTTGGTGTCATTTTCAAGGAAGGCCCAAGTACCTGCGTCATAAATATCCGGGTCTCCCGGATTGCATGTGGTAGCGCCTTCAGTAATCTGGTATGTATTATTATTTGCGAATTTGTAGATATCATCTTTCTGGCAAGCCTCGAGTAAACCATAAACACTAACACCGCTGGCAAGCACATCCACGAGTTTCCAATTCCTACTGAGCATATCTGTTTTAGTAGGAGCCGGTTTGCTATCCGATTTTTTGCAAGCCATGACACTGAACATGACCAGGGCCAAAGCCACGAATAAGATCTTAAAAGGGAATTTGTTTTTCATGTCGATTGTGTTTAAAATTATATAAGAATCCGGGTATTAAACGGGTTTCAAACCCTGATATTGCTAGTCCCGGCTAACACCGGAATTCAAGGCCTATGACAAATATATTCAATGTCAGGGTCCAAATACATTTTGGCCGTTCGCAATTCAACAAATTCCGTAAAGTAAGGGGGTAACTAGCTGATGAGGGCAAATATCGCGTAGAAGATCACATAGGTGACCAGGATGGCGCAGATGAAGATACGGGCAGAGTTTTTCATGCACTTTGAAATTGGTAGTGTGAGTTGCGAAGGGCAAATATCAGGCCATTAACGCGGGAGCTGCGCGAATATTGTGTGTTTCAACGGAATAGAACCTGAAAGTAGGCAGATTTTCAAATATTTTAACTCCTCCCCGCCATGAAGAAAATCAAACTGACCAGCTTCGAAACACCCAGGGGCGAAGCCATCACGCTGGCGTATTCGCCATCGTGATGACCCTTCTAATTTTGAAGATCCGGGTACCCGAAATAGACTCGCGCGCAGACGTCACCCAATTAAGGTATAAACTTTATGGATTGTTGCCCAAATTCCTCAGCTTCTTTGATACCGGATACCAGATGGATTTGGTGTTGGACTTCTTACACTCACACCCACACTACCTGGTATCTGGTACCTGGAATCTGGTATCCGGTATCTTAAAAATTTACAAGAGCAACAATCTTTTCCAAATACTCCTGATCGGTTTCGTCGAAGTGATTGAGTAATTCGCTGTCAACATCAAGCACACCCGTCACGTCATCTCCTTTAAAGATGGGAATGACGATTTCTGATTTTGACAGGCTTGAACATGCGATGTGACCGGGAAATTTTTCCACGTCTGGCACAATCAAGGTTTTTTTCTGTTGCCAACTTGCCCCACACACGCCCCTTCCTTTCTGAATGCGTGTGCACGCAACAGGGCCCTGGAAAGGTCCCAACACCAATTCATCTTTCCTGACCAGATAAAACCCCACCCAAAGCCAATTGAATTGTTCTTTGAGCGCACCGGTGATATTCGCTAGATTAGCGATCAGGTCGGGTTCGCCTTCCAGCAATGCTTTGATCTGGGGAAACAGGGATTGGTATTGCTCGGTTTTATTCCCGACTGCAATTTGAAGGTCTTCTGCCATAGCATGATTTGAATCTGCAAAATTAGGAGAGTGATCGATTCATTAACTAATTATTTGTTAAGGGCCCGATTCAATTTGCTGGAACGGACATCAGAAAGGAAATTGCGCCCGCGAACCGACATGGATTTCGTGTCTTCATCAAATGAGAAAACCTGCCTGGATGAAAAAAATACTTGTGCTGTTGACAGGGATCGTGATGCTGTATTCCTGCAAGAAAAATGACGTGTCTTCAAATTTTTCGCCGCCCTTGTTGTCGATAACGGATTCATCACCCGTTTACAATTATTTCCTCCTTCGGACCACTCAGTTGTCAGATTCAACGGACACGACCCTTCAGGTCCAGGCCCTCTCCACATTTTGGGATGAGCACGGAAACAAAGTGCCGATTATCTCCATCAGCGTCAATGGAAGAATGCTGGGTCAAAACGCTGATCATTCACTGTCGTTAAACTATATCGATTCGGCCAGCCTTCAGGAAGAAGGTAAGGCATTTGCAGGAACAAATTTGCAGGTACGCGTGACCGGTACCTCAGCAAGTGATACCGCAAACAACCTGGTCTACGTACCCAAAAAATTAATTGAACATCCCAAAGCGTTTCTCGACAGCCCGATTCATGTTGGTGTGAAATTGCCTTTAAGTTGGGTGCCGGATCCTAATAATCCGCTGGGCACGGTGACCATCCAGGTGATCTACGATGCATTGAAAAGCACGGCTGCCAATCCCATCTTTCCCCCACAACTTGATCCACTCACCTTTGTGGTGGATGACAATGGTAGCTTTACCATTCCTGATAATGCGCTGGCCTATTTTCCGGTGGGGGCATACATCAGTTTTCATATAGCAAGGGTGTCCGAAATAAAGTCGGTTTTACCGGTTTCGGGTAAAAAGGTCTATTACTGGGGTGTGTCAGATTTTTCAACACCCTCTGTGGTATTGCTACCGGGGGTTCAATAGGGGCGATACGGGCAACTCATCAAGTAATTGACTCAATTCATCAAGCTCATTTTTTGGCACAGCATAATCTCTTTTGATTTGTGTTTAGAATTTCTAAACACATAAAATCGAAAGTCATGAAAAATGTATTCAAACAAAGAATAGCCAGGATGCTCTGCCTGATGGTGATCGGCATCATGGCCTTCGGGTTCAGGGCAAGTGCCGGCCTTGACTATTACGAAATTTTTCTGAATAACAAGCTCATCATGAAAAGGGCTATGAACGAGCCGATGCCCGGCGAAGCCCTCAACCTTGGTAAGTTAACGGCCACCGATCAGCTCGTGATCAACTATTCGCAATGCCATGCAGACGATAGACTGGGAAAAGGCCGATCTATTGTATTAAAGGATAGCAAGGGTGTGACCATTAAAGAATGGAAATTCGCAGACGGAACCACATCCAATCGTAATATGGTGATCTCCATCAAGGATTTGGTGCAGTCTGCGAAGGCCACAGACGATAATCAATTCACACTCTATTACACGGCTAAGGAATCCGCTGTTCAAAAACTGGCTACGCTAAATATGACCGATAAATCGCTCGCAACAACCGAAAAACATATACCGGAATTCAGTGACCTCTGGGCAGCAGGGTTATTCGTAGCGGCAATTGTGTCCTTCTACTATCGATTGACTTGATTGAAGAGTTTACTTTGCTTCCTTTTGTCCTAATGAAAACCAATTCCCCGAGTCATCTTTAAAAAGGGCTTCAAATCCGTAGAATTCTTTCGTGGGAGGCTTTGTAAAAATCACAGCTTTGGATTTGAGTTCTTCGTAAGTGGCGAGGAGGTCCCTGCATTCAAAAACGGCAAAGCCAAAAGTTCCTTTACTAACGAGGTCGCGCATAATTTTCGCGGCCTCTTTGGTAAACATCATTCCTTCGTCAATAGCCATCAGCGTGATCTCGAGATCAGGCTGCTCGGGCGGACAAACCGTGAGCCAGCGTTTACCGGGTCCCATAGAAACATCGGTATGGACCTGGAATCCCAATTTGTTGACATAAAAATCGTGCGCGCTGTCCTGGTCGAGCACAAAAATGCTGACGTGATTGATCCTGGTAATCATAACAGAATTTTTTTCAATGCAAAGATGAAACCGTGAAAACTAAATCACTTCTTCAAAATTGCTTTTTTGCAACCATCCGTATTTGAAAGCGAAACAGGCGGGAATGTAGTGAAGGGGTTTTCGATGCTGGTCTTTTTCAAGAAGGAACTGCTTCTGTTGAAATACGGCGGGCGTTAAAGCAGAAGATTTTTTAAATAAGGCTGTAAAAGACGTGATGCTTTCAAATCCCAATGTATAGCAAACATGTGAGACCCGATGACCGGCTTTTAGCATTTTCCTGGCATGATCCAGCCTTACTTTGATCAGGTACTGGTGCGGAGATTTGCCATAGGCCTTTTTAAAAAGCCTGATAAAATGAAACTTTGAAAAATTCGCCTGGCTGGAAATATTGTTTAGATCAATGTTTTCAGAAAAATGATCATCAATGTAAAGCTTGGCCTGTACGATCCTCGCATAGAGATATGCTTTTGGATATGCTGATTCAGCTTTCATAAATTAATCGACAATAACTAAGCAACTGCTTTGTTCACCAGCGCAGCAGCTTCGCTGAGTAATATGGCGCTCTGAACCTTCAACCCGCTCTCTTCAATCAATTTCTTGGCTTCGGCGGCATTCGTGCCCTGCAGGCGCACAATAATGGGAACCGTGATGGTGCCGATGGATTTATAGGCATCAATAACGCCTTGGGCTACACGATCGCATCGAACGATTCCGCCAAAAATATTGATCAGGATCGCTTTCACTTTTGGGTCTTTCAGAATAATCCGGAAGCCTGCCTCGACGGTTTGTGCGTTTGCGGTGCCGCCCACATCAAGGAAGTTGGCGGGTTGGCCTCCGCTTAACTGGATCATATCCATGGTAGCCATAGCGAGGCCCGCGCCATTCACCATGCAACCCACATTTCCGTCCAATTTCACAAAATTCAAATTGTATTTGCCGGCTTCAACTTCGGTGGGATCTTCTTCAGAAAAATCGCGAAGTGCTTCCAGGTCGGCATGACGCATGAGTGCATTATCGTCCAGGCTCATTTTACAATCCACGGCAATAATCTTATCGTCGCTGGTCTTAAACAGCGGGTTAATTTCAAGCATGGCGCAGTCGAGTCCCACATAGGCCTGGTATAAATTCGTGACAAACCTTACGCAGTTTTTGAATGCTTCGCCTGAGAGTCCGAGATTGAATGCAATCTTCCTTGCCTGGAAGGGTTGCAATCCGCCAGAGGGGTGAACCCACTCCCTGAATATTTTTTCTGGTGTATCGTGCGCTACGTCTTCAATGTTCATTCCACCCTCGGTGCTATACATGATCACATTCTGACCCTTTGCACGGTCAAGCAAAATGGACAAGTAGAATTCCTTCGTTGGATTGGGGCCGGGATAATAAACGTCTTGTGCCACCAGCACCTTATTCACCAATTTACCATTCGGGCCCGTTTGTATGGTTTCCAATACGCCACCCAGCAGGTTGGAAGCAAAATTTTTAATTTCTTCAGAACTCTTTCCTACGGCCACACCTCTTTGCTCCGTTCCTTTGATCTTACCCTTTCCCCTCCCGCCGGCATGAATCTGTGCTTTCACAACAGCGAAAGGATTTCCGGTTTGCACTTTGATTTGTTTGTATGCTTCTTCAGCAGCGCCGGCACTATCAACGGGGATGCCTTCCTGAACAGGAACGCCATATTTCTTGAGTAATTCCTTGGCTTGGTATTCGTGCAAATTCATACTGAAAATTTGAAGCGAAAGTAAATGATTTACCTCAAAATCGTAATATACCCCACCATCGGCTTGTTCTTTGGCTCCTTGAGATTGATAGCATAATAATACGTGCCAACAGGAAGTGGACGACCATTCATGGTACCGTCCCAGGGTTTGTCATAACCGACGGATCGATACACGCGCTGACCAGCGGTATTGTAAACTTCGATGATGGCATCAGTAAACACATCCAGGTCTCTAATTTCCCAATAGTCGTTCACGCCGTCACCATTTGGCGTAAAGGTATTTGGTACAATGAGCTTGTCGAACACGCGCACTTTCACTTCATCGATCGCGGCCTTGCATCCATGATCAGATTCTACATGCAATTGGTAAATCATGTCGACGGGTGGTGTAGATACAGCTGTTAAGCTGTTCGTATTGTCGAGATAAGAACCAGGCGTCCAATACGATTTTATATCGGTGCCTTCCGACTTGCCCATGATTTGGACACTGCTTCCCAATTTTACGCGTCGGTCGGGACCTGCATCGGCAATTGGGTTCTTCCAAACATTTACTTTTATCCTTACCGTATCATCACATCCGGGTACAGAATAGACAACACAGGTAAGCAGGGTTGAGTCTTTTAATGTTACGATTGGATTGGAAATGGTATCGTTGCTGAAGATGGGTTTCCTTGGAAACCAGGAAAAGCGCGGGCCGCCGGCTGCATTCAATTGCAAGGGCGCATCCTCGCATACATTGGCTTCATAAAAAGAAGCTGTGCCTGTTGGCGCGGTCGACACGGTGAGGCGTGCCGACACGGTATCCGTGCAACCTTCAAGTGTGCCCTTTACAGTATAAAGACCTGCGTCTGCGTATGTCACACTGTGTACGACGGGATTTTGTTTTGTGGAGGTGAATCCATTGGGGCCTGTCCATTCATAAGCCGTTGCTCCCGCTGCCTGAAAGGGAACATCAGAACCATAACATCCATAGAGATAAGTGGTGGCTTGCAGAAAAAGACTGCCGCTGGGGGAAAGT